>FZPS01000051.1_pt80 | contig 17972 bp, 14 predicted proteins | sample 1817821 | NCBI WGS metagenome assembly FZPS01 (sample SAMEA104158645, study PRJEB21678) | metagenome | place: Germany | collected 2015-04-21
GCAGGGGGTCAGCGGTTCGAATCCGCTCATCTCCACCACATGATCTTTGAAAACTGCACAGCGAAGAAGTGACTGCGAAAGAAGAGACGAAAATCAGGAAAGAAATGATGAGTCTTTCTGGAAAAGTCATGCAGGTAAAAACAACCGAGAAAATAGGCGAGAAGACCGGAAGTGGTCAAGCGAAGAAGAGCACACGGCGGATGCCTAGGCGCTAAGAGGCGAAGAAGGGCGTGGTAAGCTGCGAAAAGCTACGGGTAGCCGCAAGCAGGCAACGATCCGTAGATACCCGAATGGGGCAACCCTACGGGAGTAATATCCCGTAACCCTATGCTGAATAAAATAGGCATAGCGGAGCGAACCTGGGGAACTGAAACATCTAAGTACCCAGAGGAAGAGAAAGAAACATCGATTCCCCCAGTAGCGGCGAGCGAAGAGGGAAGAGCCCAAACCAAGAGCATATGCTTTTGGGGTTGAGGACTCTCACTAAAGGGAAGAGCAAAGCTAGTCGAAGCGAGCTGGAAAGCTCCACCAAAGGAAGTAACAGTCTTGTAGACGAAAGTGAGGCGAACCCGAGAGAGATCCAGAGTACCACGGGACACGAGGAACCCCGTGGGAAGCAGGGAGGACCACCTCCCAAGGCTAAATACTCCTTAGCGACCGATAGTGAACAAGTACCGTGAGGGAAAGGTGAAAAGCACCCCGGGAGGGGAGTGAAATAGAACCTGAAACCGTGTGCTTACAAACAGTGGGAGCAGAAATGTGACCGCGTACTTTTTGTAGAACGGACCGGCGAGTTACGATAGCAAGCGAGGTTAAGGGGGAGACCCGGAGCCGTAGCGAAAGCGAGTCTTAAGAGGGCGTTAGTTTGTTATCGTAGACCCGAAACTGAGTGATCTACCCATGTGCAGGGTGAAGCGGAAGTAAAGCTCCGTGGAGGCCCGAACCGACCAACGTTGAAAAGTTGGCGGATGACGTGTGGGTAGGGGTGAAAAGCCAATCGAACTCAGAGATAGCTGGTTCTCCCCGAAATAGCTTTAGGGCTAGCCTTGGGGAAAGATTTATGGAGGTAGAGCACTGAATAGGCTAGGGGCTTAAACCAAGTTACTGAACCTTCTCAAACTCCGAATGCCATAAATCATCCCCGGGAGTCAGACTATGGGTGATAAGATTCATAGTCGAGAGGGAAACAGCCCAGACCAACAGCTAAGGTCCCCAAGTGTGAACTAAGTGGAAAAGGATGTAGAGATGCCCAGACAACCAGGATGTTGGCTTAGAAGCAGCCACCATTTAAAGAGTGCGTAATAGCTCACTGGTCGAGTGGCTCTGCGCCGAAAATGTAACGGGGCTCAAGTTCACCACCGAAGCTTTGGCAAGGAAGTAGATTACCAATGCTTATGAAAAGTATCCAAAGGAAGAAAGAGTTACATTTAATTTCGTAAATCAACAGAAAAAAGACCCGAAAGAGAAGCAAGAGGGATAAAGATTTACGAACAAATGTCTCAGAGGGGATCAAGTATAAGCATAGGTATTGGCAATCTACTTCCTTGGGTAGGGGAGCGTTCTATTTGCGTAGAAGTCGTACTGAAAGGTACGGTGGAGCGGATAGAAGTGAGAATGCCGGTATGAGTAAGCGAGAAAAGAGGTGAGAATCCTCTTCGCCGTAAACCTAAGGATTCCTGGGGAAGGCTCGTCCGCCCAGGGTAAGCCGGGACCTAAGCCGAGGCCGAAAGGCGTAGGCGATGGACAATTGGTTGAGAATCCAATGCCACCCAATAGCCGTTTGAGGAAGGGATGACACAGGAGGGTAGGTTAAGCGCACCGTTGGTAGAGTGCGTCCAAGCCCGTAGGGCGTAAGACAGGCAAATCCGTCTTACACGAGGCCTGAGAGGTGATGGGGAGTGAAAATAAAGTAACGAACTAACCGATCCCACACTGTCGAGAAAAGTCTCTAACGAGGAGATTGGGTGCCCGTACCGTAAACCGACACAGGTAGGTAAGGAGAGAATCCTAAGGCGCGCGAGAGAACCTTCGTTAAGGAACTCGGCAAAATGACCCCGTAACTTCGGGATAAGGGGTACCTCATTATCGTGAGTAGATTTACTTTATGAGCGAGAAGAGGTCGCAGAGAATTGGCCCAGGCGACTGTTTATCAAAAACACAGGTGCCTGCTAAATCGAGAAGATGAAGTATAGGTGCTGACGCCTGCCCGGTGCTGGAAGGTTAAGGGGAAAGGTCATCGAAAGAGAAGCTTTGAACCGAAGCCCCAGTAAACGGCGGCCGTAACTATAACGGTCCTAAGGTAGCGAAATTCCTTGTCGGGTAAGTTCCGACCCGCACGAAAGGCGTAACGATCTGGGCACTGTCTCAACGAAGGGCTCGGTGAAATTGTACTACCGGTAAAGATGCCGGTTACCTGCGACAGGACAGAAAGACCCCGTGGAGCTTTACTGTAGCCTGACATTGGGTTTTGGTGCGTCATGTACAGGATAGGTGGGAGACTTGGAAGCGAGGACGCCAGTTTTCGTGGAGTCGACGTTGGGATACCACTCTTGAAGTACTAGAATTCTAACCAGAGGCCGTAAACCGGTCTTGGGACATTGTCAGGTGGGCAGTTTGACTGGGGCGGTCGCCTCCCAAAGAGTAACGGAGGCGCCCAAAGGTTCGTTCAGGATGGTTGGAAATCATCCGTAGAGTGTAAAGGCATAAACGAACTTGACTGTGAGAGAGACACCTCGAACAGGGTCGAAAGACGGGCTTAGTGATCCGGCGGTACCGAGTGGAAGGGCCGTCGCTCAACGGATAAAAGCTACCCCGGGGATAACAGGCTTATCTCCCCCAAGAGTCCACATCGACGGGGAGGTTTGGCACCTCGATGTCGGCTCATCGCATCCTGGGGCTGAAGTAGGTCCCAAGGGTTTGGCTGTTCGCCAATTAAAGCGGTACGCGAGCTGGGTTCAGAACGTCGTGAGACAGTTCGGTCCCTATCTGTCGTGGGCGCAGGAGAATTGAGGAGAGCTGTCCCTAGTACGAGAGGACCGGGATGGACAGACCTCTGGTGTACCAGTTGTCGAGCCATCGGCACAGCTGGGTAGCTATGTCTGGACGGGATAAGCGCTGAAAGCATCTAAGCGTGAAGCCTCCTCCAAGATAAGTTCTCCCACCCGGTGCTTTTAGTGCCGGGGTAAGACCCCAGAGAGAAGATCTGGTAGATAGGCCGGAGGTGTAAGGGCAGCAATGTCTTCAGCTGACCGGTACTAATAGGTCGAGGACTTGACCTAATGATGTTATCTCTACTGTTCAGTTTTGAGAGAGCATTTAAGTTTCTGGTGGAAACAGCGGAGGGGCAACACCCGTTCCCATCCCGAACACGGCCGTTAAGCCCTCCAGCGCCGATGGTACTTGGGGCGAAAGCCCCCGGGAGAGTAGGTCTCTGCCAGAACCTTTATTATTCCTGGATCCGAGGATGTTTAATCCCTTGGGTCCAGCTATCTTCCTCGATAGCTCAACGGTAGAGCAACCGGCTGTTAACCGGTGGGTTGTAGGTTCGAATCCTACTCGGGGAGCCAAATAAAGCCCAGCACATGTTGCTGGGCTTTATTGGCATTGCGGACCGGCGGTTCCGCCTTGCCAATAAATGGGCAATATATTGTGTTGATTTATATTGTATGATAAGATAGATTGCAAGAGATATATCCTTTGTGACTTGTTTGGCTCCAACTGTCCAAATATTCAAATAACGACAAGTATTACAAGCCGGTGATTTGTAAGCAGATTTTTACATGGCAGTATGTTTACGCTGCTTTGGTGGCACAGGCGGTGAAAAATGAAAGTGCACACAGGATAATTGCTGCAACGATAACGGCTATAATATTTTTCGCGCAAGCAAGGGGTGATGTCTATAGAATTTTCTTATAGATTTTTTAGCAAGCGCTTATTTGTAATATAAACTGATATAGTTTCTATTTCTATTTTGGGGAGGATCTTTCATGAGTGAAAAAAATACTGACAACAGGGGAGGAAGAATTGACTCAAAAGATCTGCGCAACGGAGTCGCTTTTACACATGAAGCTGCTCAGTCACAGGCCGCCGCAGCAATCAAGTCAATTCCTTCAATGCTAAAAGATTATTCCTGTCCAATTTGCAACAGAACCTTCGCCATTTACGCAGATCTGCAACACCACTATGCTGCCGAGCACCCTGATGCTGTTGTCCCTGTAAAAGTTTCATTTAATGTCAACGGGAAGGACTGCGAAGTGCTTATTGAACCGCACTGGACTTTGCAGCGCACTCTCCAGTTCCGGCTGGGGCTGACAGGCGCCAAACAAATGTGCAACCACGGAGCCTGCGGATCATGTACCGTCATTATCGACGGCAGACCCGTACTTTCCTGCATGACCCTAGCCATCGAATGTGAAGGCAAGTCCATAGAAACAATAGAAGGCATTGCAGCTAACCCGAAGTGGAAACCTCTTGTCGATGCTTATTGCCGGTGGGACGCCATGCAGTGCGGTTACTGCACTCCCGGTTTCCTGGTTACTGCCAAAGCCCTTCTGGATAGAAACCCGAATCCTACAGAAGAGGAAATTCGCGAGGCATTGGCGGGGAATATCTGCATCTGCGGAACTTACCCGCGTCACTCTACTGCAATTATGGAAGCAGCGCTGAAAATGGCGCAGGGAGGCTGAGAAAATGGCTGATTTAGCCGGTGTTAACGGTCAAAGAGAAGATTTCAGGGTTGTCGGGAAACGAAACCTCCCGGGCAAACTGTCATATGCCATGGCTACAGGTATTGCCAAATACGGTATCGACTATGTAGTTCCAAACATGCTCCATGCCAAATTTCTGCGCAGTCCTTATGCGCATGCAAGGGTAGTCAGTGTTGATACTACAAGGGCCAGGGCTATTCCGGGTGTTGTGGATATACTTACCTGGGAGGATCTTAAAAATCTCGGCAGCGGCGGCTTTGGGCCTCCGAGGCCGTATCTTGACAATGTAGCGCATTATGAAGGCCAGGAAGTAGCTGTCATTGTTGTTGCAGAAAGCGAGGATATCTGCGAAGAAGCGCTGCGGCAGCTTGATATTGAATGGGAAATACTGCCGTATGTTGTCGATATACTTGAGGGAAGAAAACCGGATGCACCCGTTATCCGGACACCTGACCAGGAAGTCCCCGATATGTTTGCCATGGGCGGTGGAGACAATCCCCCAAAAAGAGGGAATGTTTCCTTTTCCAATGTTGTTCAGGGGGATATCGAAGCCGGATTCAAAGAAGCTGATCAGATTCTTGAATACAGCCTGACTTTGCCGGCTTTCGCGTCTTTTATACCCAATCCCTCGGGATCTGTGGCCTGGTGGTTTGACGACCCGTATCACGGAGAAGGGAAAAGCCTGCATATTGAAGGCGCGGTCCAGAGAAGGGAATCCATAGCCGCCATGTACGGCCTGCCTCCTGAAAAGACAGTTCAGGATGGCCTGTTCCAGGGCGGCAAGTACTGTGACTGGGGAATGCGTAAATCACAGGAGATTACACCCCTGCTTGCCAAACGGACCGGAAGGCCTGTCAGATGTGTCAACACACGCGAAGATACATGGGACTTCGCCATGAAAGAGCGCTACATACATATAAAGGTCGGTTTCAAAAACAACGGCCTAATAACGGCAATTGACGATTTTTCCATAGCCGACGGCGGTGTGCCGGGAAGCTCTGTCTTTGGAACATCCGGCGACCAGAGTTACGGCCCTTACTTTACAACGAAATGCCTGAACATCAGGCAGAGAATGGAGATTGTCGACAGCAACCGCGGGATGATGTACGTCAGTGGCCAGCACTGCCCGTTTAACTGGGATTCCCTTACCATGGCCATTTATCTCATTGCGGAAAAGCTGGGGAAGGACCCCATTGACATTGCCAGGTTAAACCTGCACGGGCCTACTTCCCAGACCGACCCTGAGCCTGTACCCAGTTTCGAGGCTTGTGTTGAGGCCGGGAAAAAACTGATGAACTGGAACTGGCATCCTGCCGGCACAAGAAAACTTCCTGATGGGAGAATGCACGGAGTCAGTTTCAGGTACCAGATGTGCCCGCGGCATGCCGTTTCCGGGTATAATTGCAAGCTGGAGTTCCGCAACGGGGTAGTGCACATGCCGACACAGGGGCCTGTTTTCGGTGTGTATGCAGTTGAGTGCAACGCCATGGTGGTTGCGGAGGAACTAGGTCTGAATTACGAGGATATCAGCATTAAATTTGATTACAGGGAACAGTTTACTCCTGTCGGTGGGGGAGCGGACGGCACCACTGCTTCCGCCTGGGCAATGAAAGAATGTGCCAATATCCTAAAGCAGCGTATATTGGAAGCCGTTATTGAGGAAGCGGAAAACCCGCCGCCGCCAAGTATGTTCAGCTTCGGACCGCAGGAGCCCAGCCCGTTTAAAGGAATGAAACCGGAAGATTTGGATATTGTGGACGGTAAAGTAATTGCCAAATCCGATCCCAGCAAAGCCGTTCCCCTTTCCAGGGCAACGCAGAAACATATAGTTGTGACTTATTCCGGCAGGCCGCCGGCACCGGCCTGGAGCCGGGGGATGGGAAGAGAACTGGACGTCATGAACGTTGCTTTCTGTGAAGTGGCTGTGGACACTGAAACAGGGGAGGTTGAAATACTCAAGTTTGGTGTAGTTGCAGACCCCGGCAAGGTAATAAGACCCATTTCACTGGAAAGCCAGATTGATCAAGTAATGTACTTCAGCCAGGGATGCCAGTTATTGGAGGAGTATGTATATGACAAAAGAACAGGCGTGAAGCTGAGTGCCAACATGTTCGACCACAGGAAACCGACTATGCTGGACGTGGCACCGGTAGAGCGCGAGTTTCTTGAAACCCGTGCCGGAAACGCGGCATACGGAGCGAGTGGAATCAGTCATTCACTGGCCAACACTCATCTTGTCATAATTGCAATTCACAACGCAATCGGGGTTTGGGTGGATCCGCCGGCAACACCGGAAAAGGTTCTCAAAGCGTTGGGAAAGGCATAGGAGGGGAAAAATGAAACCGTTTAATCATATGAATGCAAAATCTCTGGAGGAAGCCGTATCCGCCCTTGGCAGCGGTAATAGCAGTGTTATCGCCGGCGGCACCGATCTTCTCGGTACGCAAAAAGACAACATCCTTCCTGATTATCCATTGACGGTGATTAATATCAAGTCCATTCCCGGTCTTGATTACATTAAGGAAGAGGACGGCATGTTGAAAATAGGGGCGCTTGCCTGCCTCGCCGACATTGCCGAAAATCCGCGTATTAAAGAGAAGTACACGGCACTGGCCCAGGCCGCCAAGCGGACTGCCACACCGAATGTGCGCCAGATGGGGACTATCGGCGGCAATATAGCCCAGCTCCCTCGCTGCTGGTATTTCCGCAAGCCGGAAAACCGTTTCTACTGTCTCCGCAAGGGCGGTGAGGAGTGTTTTGCCATATTGGGTGAAAACCGCTACCATTCCATCTTTGGCGGTATGAGAGTCGGCCCGACGCCCTGTACGCTGGAATGCCCGGCGGGAACTGGCATTCCGGAATACATGGCTCAGCTGCGGAACGGCAACTGGGATGAAGCTGCCCGGATCATCATGCAGGTTAACCCGATGCCGGCCATAACGGGGCGTGTCTGTGCTCATTTTTGCCAGCAAAGCTGCAACCGCAACCAGACCGATGAAACTGTTCTCATCAGCGGAGTTGAGCGCGCTCTGGGCGATTATATTATGGAAAACAGCGACAGGTTTTATCAGCCGCCCGAGAAGGAAACGGGGAAAACAGTAGCTATTGTCGGCGCAGGGCCCTCGGGGCTGGCCGCTGCATATTACTTGTGCAAAGCGGGAAACAAGGTTACTGTTTATGACAGCAAGGAAGAAGCGGGCGGAATGCTTATGTATGCCATTCCGGCCTACCGGCTTCCCAAGGATATTGTGCGGAAATTCATCAAATGCCTGGAAAATATGGGTATTGAATTTATACTGAACACAAAGATTGGCGAAGCAATCAAGCCGGAAGAGCTGGAGGAAAAGTATGACAGTGTATGCTTCGCTACCGGCACCTGGAAACGGCCTGTGATCGGCATTGCCGGGGAGGAGCTGACTGTGTTTGGGCTTGACTTTCTTGTCGAAGTCAATAAATGGATGGAAGGCAAGGTTGGATCAGAGGTATTTGTCGCCGGTGGCGGCAATGTAGCCATGGACGTGGCAATTACGGCAAAAAGGCTCGGTGCTAAAAAAGTAACTCTGGCCTGCCTTGAACCAAGGGACAGGATGCCGGCAAGTTCGGAAGAAGTTGCCAGAGCTGAGGAAGAAGGAGTTGTCATTCTGAATTCCTGGGGCCTTTCCAGAGTTATCGAGGAGAACGGTGTCGTTAAAGGAATGGAATTGAAGCGCTGTGTAAGCCCCTGGGATGAAGAAGGCCGGTTCAACCCGCAATACGACGAGTGCGAAAAAATGGTTGTCGATGCTGAAAACATTCTCATGGCTGTCGGCCAGAATGCGGACCTGTCTTTCCTTGGCGAAAAATACCAGATGCAGTTGAATCAGCACGGGCTGATTGACGTTTCCGAGGAAACACTAATGACTTCGCGGGAAGGCGTTTTTGCAGCGGGTGATGTCACAACCGGCCCCGGCACTGTCATTGGCGCCATTGCCACAGGACGAAGGGTCGCCAAGGGGATAAACTCCTATCTGGGCGTGGAATGCACCTCTTGTGTGAATAAAGACAGTGCCTGCTATATCAGCAACGACCCTGAGGGCATTCTCAAGCAGGAGGCGCTGCAGCTTAAGGAGCTGGATGCTGAAAAGCGGCGCCTGGACCTGGAGGATTCATTTACTCCGACTGCAGAGGAAGCTCTGGAGGAAGCACGGCGCTGCCTGAACTGCGGCTGCTATGCTGTCCATCCTTCCGATATCGCACCTGCTCTAATTGCCTTGAACGGCAGAATTGTCACCGACAGGCGGACAATAAACGCGGAAGATTTCTTTACGGTGAAAATACCGGGCAACACAGTTCTTAATGACAATGAGATTATCACTGAAATTCAGATTCCTACGCCACCGGAAGGAAGCAGGAGTACCTTTATTAAAATGGCCATCAGAAAATCCATAGACTTCCCCATTGTCAACTGTGCTGTTCTGGTAGGAGGCGAAAGCCCCCGTATCTGCCTGAATGCCGTTGCTCCGAAACCCTACCGGGCCGTTAAGGCGGAAAAGGCAATTGAAGGCAAGGAAATTACCGAAGAAACCGCCGAAGCTGCCGGTGCTGCTACCGTGGAAGACGTACAACCGTTTGCCGACAGCAGGTATAAGGTACAGATAGCCAAAACTTTGGTTAAACGGGCACTTCTGGCTGTCAGGTAAAGCAACCTGAACAATAAATTCCCCGGGCTGCAAGTAAACAGCCCGGGGAATTATATTTCTTAACTGAAAAACAGATTTTTGTTTCCCTTGTCCGTACCCGGCGAATGTTGTATGATAAAAAAAAGATTTATCTAGCAGCCGGAAGGTGGTGAACCGTATGCAGGACAAAATCAGGCTAGGTATAGTAGGTTACGGCAACCTGGGCAGGGGTGTTGAGCTGGCAGTACACAGGAATCCTGATATGCAACTGGCGGCTGTTTTTACCAGAAGAGATCCCAAACAACTGTCACTGATAAATAAAACGGTGAAAGTTCTGCCCATCGGACAAGCCGGTAAAATGACGTCCGAGATAGATGTAATGATTTTATGCGGCGGTTCGGTAGGGGATCTGCCGCAGTACGGTCCCTGGTTCGCCGCCAGGTTTAATACCGTTGACAGTTATGATAATCATGCAAACATTCCCGAATACTATGACCGGATGAACAGGGCTGCCGCAAAAAACAGCAAAACGAGCATTATCAGTATTGGCTGGGATCCGGGCCTGTTTTCCTTCTTCCGGATGCTTTCGGAGGCTGTTCTGCCACAGGGGAAGAGTCATACATTTTGGGGGAGCGGTGTCAGCCAAGGGCATTCTGCCGCCATTCGCAGGATTCCCGGAGTCAAAGACGGCATCCAGTATACCATTCCCAATGAGGAGGCTATCAAGCAAGCCCGCAGCGGAGAAGATTCTGAAATGAAACCGGAAGATAAGCATGTGCGGGAGTGTTATGTAGTGGCTGAAGAGGGGGCGGATAAAGAAAGCATTGCCAGGCAGATTAAGACAATGCCGCATTATTTTGCCGGGTATAAAACGCATGTCACTTTTATTACAGAGGAAGAATTAAAACGGGAACACTCCGGTATGCCCCACGGCGGGTTTGTTATTTGCAGCGGCAGAACCGGAGAGAAGGAAGAAAACAGGCAGCTTATAGAATTCACGCTTAAGCTTGACAGCAACCCGGAATTTACGGCAAGTGTCTTGACGGCATATGCGAGAGCGGCATATCGCCTCAACCGGACAAAGTGCTTTGGGGCGAGAACCATATTTGATGTTCCCCCTGCCTTAATATCATTAAGTCCGCCGGAAGAACTGCGCAGCAAACTGCTGTAGCTTTCTTTTTCGGCCGTTCTGTTATAGAATAAATATGCACTTAAGATGCTGCACGGGAGGTAGGTTATGTGTAGCGGAAGAAAAGCTTGCTTATTATTTCTCGGTATATTCTTCTTGATTCTCCTTGCAATCTGTGCCGGCTGCGGCCGGAGGCCAAGTCCCCAAGACAACGGCAACACAGGTAATGACAACAACAACTCCGGCAGTGAAGAAGAAATTTCTTACATTGAGCAGGAGATCAACTCCTGGATTGAAAACTCAAAAGAGATTTTTTTGGGCCAGAGCCGCGAAATTGATGGCAAACAGTATATTTTAGTCACTTACGGCAAAAAGGAAAGCAACGGCTATACTATAGATATAGTAAATACAGAAGTCATGGAAGATCATGTCGCCGTTTATGTGGAATTTGCCCGGCCGGCAGAGGGTGAAGTTGTGGAAAGTGTCGAAAATTATCCGTACGACCTGGAGACCATTGAAGCGACAGGTCTTCCGGTCAGATTTTATGCCGGCGGTGATGAGGATAGAATTCCCCTGCTTTTAGGCTGTGATTATCTCCTGCCTGTCAAGGCTTCGTCCGCAGGGATAAAAATTTTTAACCCCGGCCCGCAGGAAGAAGTGGGGCGGCTGTTTGCCATAGAGGGTGTTGCCAATGTTTTTGAAGGCAATTTCCAATATTCCCTTGCCGATAGCAGCGGCAAAGTACTGGCTGCAGGCTACTATGTTGCGGCAATGGGGGATTGGCAATATTTTTCAATAGAGTTGGAAATAGAGGAAAATTTTCAGCTTTCTCCTCCCCTCAGGCTGGAATTTTTTACTGAAAGCCCCCGGGACGGCAGCAGAGAAAATATAATAAAAATGGCTTTGCAGTTTAATGACTAGTGTAAGCATATTTACTTTCCTGTCGTTGTGAAAATAGGATAATATGTTCCCCCCGCTTGTTGTTATGTCACCTGTTGCGGCAGTACAGGGTTTTTGATAAAATATTAGTATTGATTGGAAAACAGGAGGTAATTGCATGACCCGCCAGGAAATAATATACGATATGCTTATTGTCGGGGGCGGGCCGGCAGGATTATCTGCGGCTATATACGCTTCCCGTGCAAGAATGTCTGTTCTAGTAATTGAAGCCATGCTTTCAGGAGGTCAGATTGCAACAACAGAAAGACTTGAGAATTATCCGGGATTTCCCGAAGGGATAGGCGGCGCTGAATTTGGACAATTGCTGGAAGCCCAGGCACGCAGATTCGGCACAGAGATGGTTCTGGCAACGGTTACCGGGGTTTCTTCAGAGGGAGAAATAAAAACGGTACAAACTTCGAATGGAACTTACCGGGGGCGCACACTTCTGATAGCCTCGGGGACCCGGCCCCGTGCCTTAGGTGTTCCGGGAGAGGAAGAATTCAAAGGCAGAGGAGTTTCTTACTGCGCCACATGTGACGGCTTTTTCTATCAGGATCAGGAAGTTGCAGTTGTCGGGGGAGGCGATTCCGCCCTGCAAGAAGCGATGTTCCTGACGAAAATTGCTTCCAAGGTATACATTATTCATCGCCGCGACCAGCTGCGGGCCATTAACATATTACGGGAACGGGCAAAGGCAAACCCCAAAATAGAATTTCTGCTTGACTCCCAGGTCAGGACAATAAACGGCACAGACAGCGTTGAAAGTGTGACTGTGTACAATAAGAAGCTGGACAAAACCCGGGAAGTAAAAGTCAGCGGCATTTTTCTCTATGTCGGACTGATTCCCAACACGGATTTTCTTGATGGCAGTATAAAGGTAGATGAATACGGCTATATCATTACCAATGAAGCAATGGAAACATCTGTTGCCGGAGTATATGCCGCCGGTGATATCCGTCAAAAGAGTTTGCGCCAGGTGGTTACAGCCGTGGCAGACGGTGCTATTGCTGCTGTTTCGGCAAACAACTATCTTTATGGATAAAAAAAAGGAGGTAATAAAATGAGCACATATGTAGTGGAAGTCAATGATGCGGATTTTGAAACTGAAGTTTCGCAGGCAGAATTGCCCGTTACTGTTGATTTTTGGGCATCATGGTGCGGCCCTTGCCGCATGATGGCTCCTGTTTTCGAGGAGTTGGCCGGTGAGTTGTCCGGTCAGGTGAAGTTTGTCAAAGTGGATGTCGACAAAAACAGGAGTTCGGCAAAAAAGTATAATGTGATGAGCATACCGACGTTGTTATTCTTTAAAAACGGGGAAACGGTTGACACACAGGTAGGTTTCATCACCAAAGAGCAGTTAAGAAAAAAAATAACAGACGCTTTCGGTATCTAGATGAAAAGAGGGCTGCAGAAAAAGTTGCAGCCCTTTTTCTGTCAGGGAGCGGTTTTTGTTGCGGGAAACACAAGCACTGCGCACTTTTGGGGTATATACTTCTCCTCCCGGTATTAAACTAAAGAAAAACAGGGAGGATAGACATGAGAACCATTTGGAAAGGTGCCGTCAGCTTTGGGCTGGTCAGCATCCCTGTCAAACTTTTTCCGGCTACGGAACACAAAGATGTAAAATTTCGCTATTTGCACCGGTCCTGTCAGGCACCGCTGCAGTACAAAAAAATATGTGTTGCCTGTGGAAAAGAAGTACCGCAGGAAGAAATTGTACGGGGCTATGAATATGAGAAAGGCCGTTTTGTGATTATCAATGAAGAAGACCTGGAAAGAGTGCCTGATGAACAGACAAAAACAATTGACATCATGGATTTTGTGGCTTTACAGGAAATAGATCCGGTTTATTTTGACAAAAGCTATTACCTGGCCCCGGCTGAGGCAGGAGAAAAGGCCTATGCTCTGCTGCGCCTGGCCATGGAGGAAACGGGAAAAATTGCCGTGGCCAAAATAATTATCCGAACTAAGGAATCACTTGCAGTAATCAGGGGGTACCAGAACTTGCTGGTTCTGGAGACTATTTTTTATCCCGATGAAATCAGAAACCCAAATCAGTTGCCGGGTTTTGAAAGGGAAGTAAAAGTAAAAGAAAAAGAAATGAAAATGGCCTGTGAACTGATTGAAAACCTGGCGACTGACTTCAACCCGCAAAAGTATGAAGATACCTACCGCAAGCAGCTGCTGGAAATGATTCAGGCTAAAATTGCCGGAGAACAAATTGCCGTGCCGGAGATGCCGCAACAGGGGAAAGTTGTTGATTTAATGGATGCCTTGAAAGCGTCAGTGGAAATGGCCAAAAAGACTACCGGCAAAAGTGAGAAAAAAAGCAAGAGAAAACGGAAAAAGGCTGCCGGTGAATGAGCATGCTTTTTAAACGTCTGCTGCCTATGGAACCTGTAAAGGCGGATGCCGTTCCCGCAAGCCAAGGTTATCTTTACCAGGTTAAATGGGATGGAGTGCGGATTATAGCCCATGTGGGCGACGGCCGGGTAATGTTGCATAACCGGAAATTAAAGGACAGAACACAGCATTACCCTGAACTTGCAAGCCTTTTGCAGCTGGTCCGAGGCAGTGCCGTTTTGGATGGTGAGCTTGTGGCCTTTAAAAACGGCAAGCCTAATTTTCCGCTGGTACTGGAGAGGGATTTAATCAACCCGGAGCGTCTCGGCGGCCGTGGGAAACTGTCCGGGAAGATACCTGTTTTTTACCTTGTTTTTGATTTGCTATGGCTCAACAGGCAGGACCTGACATCCTTTCCCCTGAAAAAAAGGCAGGAACTGCTGCATGATTGTCTGGATGAAAGTGATATTGTTATGCAAGTGGAGAATTTCGCGGACGGAGAGGCGCTGTATACGGCAGTTGCTGAAAAAGAGTTGGAGGGCATTGTGGCAAAAAAAGAAAGCAGCCTTTACAAAAGCGGCAAAAAAAGCCGGGACTGGTTAAAAATAAAAATCCGCCGGCGGCAGCTTGTTGTCATTGGGGGATATACTGTAAAAAACGGCCGTCCCAGTGCGCTGCTTGTGGGAGCTTTCCGGCAGGGGAAGCCTGTTTATCTGGGAAGTGTGGCTTCCGGCCTGTCTGAAAGGGATTTTTCTCTTTTAATACCTTATCTGCAGAAGAACAAGGTTTCCGAGCCGCCCTTTGCCGGTGCTGCTTTTGGCAGGGACAGAATCTGGGCAAAACCTTCTTTAACCGCTCTTGTTGAGTTTGCCGAATGGACAGAGGATTTGCGCATGCGCCAACCCGTGTTTATCGGTTTTACCAAAGACAAGCCTGATGAGTGTATCCTCTCGTAAACTAAAGGGAAGTGAAGTTATTGCCTGTTTTACAAATAAATAATAGGCAGGTAAATCTTAGCAATCTGGATAAAGTGTTCTGGCCGGAGACGGGCCTGACAAAACATGACCTTTTGCAGTTTTACATAGACATTTCTCCTTATCTGCTGCCGTACCTTAGGGACAGGCCCTGCAGCTTTCAGCGCCTGCCTGACGGGATTGGCGGAAAACAGTTTTATCAGAAAAATGTACCTTCCTTTGCTCCCTCCTGGATTCAAACCTTCCCTGTTTCCAGAGGAAAGAAAACAATAAACTATATTCTGGTTAATAACCTGGAAACGCTTGTCTATTTGGTGAATCTGGCATGTATGGTATTTCATCCCTGGCATTCCCGTATTCACAGCTTAAATTTTCCCGACTGGGGAGTAATTGACCTGGATCCCCAGCCGGGAGTACCATTTTCCGCCGTTTTGGAAACTGCGGCCTATGTTAAAGAAATACTGGATGAGCAGGGTTTAAACGGTAATCCCAAAACATCGGGAGCTACAGGTCTGCAGATATTTTTGCCGCTTAAGCCCCGCTATACTTATGAGCAGGTAAAGGGGATGTTTGAATATCTTTGCCTGCAGGTCCATCGCAGGGCGCCGCGCCTGACAACCATGGAAAGAACGGTTAAAAAACGCGGTCTTGCAGTATATCTTGATTATCTTCAGAATTTGCAGGGCCAGACAATCAATGCGCCTTATACCGTTCGCCCGGTACCGCAGGCGCAAGTTTCCACCCCCGTAACATGGGAGGAAGTGCTTTCACAGAGCTTTACCCCGCAAAGTTTTACAATGCTAAATATCAGGCAGCGCCTTAAAAAAAAGGGTGATATTTTTTTGCCGGTAATCAAAGAGGGGCAGCTCATGCCCCGGTTACTGCAGAAAGCAGCAAAGAGAAAAGGCCAGGCTTAGAAGCCTGGCCTTGGAAACGGGCATCCGTTTCCTCAGCAGCCGTCGCCTTTATTGCGGTTAATTTTGTTTTTCCTCTTTTTGTTGTAATCGGCAAAGGTTTCATCGGCAAATTCCACGCTGTCTGTTAGATTATTTCTATTATTGTTTTTATTGTTCAAGTTTACGTTTTTGCCTGTACTTTTCTTTTTTGAATTCTTGTTTTTGGAAGCCACTATGCCGATCAACTCCTTTTCCTTTTTGGCTGCACAAATAGTTTTTGCAGCTAAAGCCCGTTTATACTGGAACAAACAAGCAGATAGGATGCAGCAAAAGCGGACTAATAAATCGTACTAAATGCCGGAAGTATAGATTTTGAAAAAATATTGTAAAAAAAAGCGCAGGGCAGAGCATAATAATAACAATAGTCAAAAAAGGGCAAAATTGCCTGCCAAATGACTGCCAGCAGGTTTGCTATAGAGGTATATGTTGGTTATACTATAATTAGTCAGGAAAGGTCAGTTTGGAGTGGTGCCTATGAGTAGTTTAGCCAACAGGATTGAAGCATATATTAAGAGGCTGCTTGCGGCAAGCCCCAACTCCACACTGGTTCTTCAAAGGAAGGAGCTTGCCGAGCGGTTTCGATGTGTGCCCTCCCAGATTAATTATGTGCTTTCAACCCGCTTTACGACAGAACTTGGATATCTGGTGGAAAGCAGGAGGGGCGGCGGTGGTTTTATCAGAATCAGGCGCCTTGACTTAAACCGCGATAAAGTGGTGCAGATAATGGAAATGTTATGTGAGTTGAACCGCGAAGTTAATAAAGATGAGGCCCTTGATTTTGTCACCCGTTTAATGGAATCCCGGCTGATTACGCGACGGGAAAACAGGCTGATGAAAGCTGTCTTAAATTCCGAGTTTTTCGATGATCAGGCTAACCATGCGGAGATGCTGGTTTGTATGCTAAAGGTCTTGCTTGAAGATTCTTAAACAGGAGGTGTTTGCATTGCTTTGTCAGGAATGTCAAAAAAGGCCGGCTACAGTACATTTAACAAAAATAATCAATAATGAAAAACAGGTTTGGCACCTGTGCGAGCAGTGCGCCCGGGAAAAGGAGGAATTTAATTTTGATTATCCGCCCTTTTCCCTGCAGAGCCTGCTTTCCGGCTTGTTAAATATGGAAACCCAGACAGAAGCCCAGCCTGTGGATTACCCAACAACAAAGATACAGTGTGACAACTGCAGCCTGACATATACCCAGTTCAGGCAGATTGGCCGTTTTGGCTGCAGCAACTGTTACACCGCTTTCAGTGATTACCTGTTTCCGCTGCTGCGGCGCCTTCACGGGTCAGCCCGGCATGTGGGCAAAACCCCGAAAAGAGCAGGCAGCACAGTTCAACTGCGCCGTAATCTGGAGAATTTACGGAGAGAATTACAGCAGCTGGTTGAAAGAGAGGAATTTGAAAAAGCGGCACAGGTCCGTGATGAAATACGCCGGCTGGAAAAAGAAGTACAGAATGGTGGTGAAGATTATGAGGCAAAGAATTAAAGCCGGGGTTGTCAGCAAGTGGCTGGAAAACACGGGACCTGACAGCGAAGTCGTTCTCAGCAGTCGTATCCGCCTTGCCCGCAATTTAAGGAACATTCCCTTTCCTTACCTGGCTTCCGACAGCCAAACCGCCGAGGTTGCAAAGCAGGTTCGCGGGCTGTTGCAGGAAAAACCGGATATGTTTGCTGATATTCATTATTATGCCGTCAGTGAACTGACTCCCCTCGAAAGACAGGCATTGCTTGAAAGGCACCTGATTAGTCCGGCTTTGCTCAAAGAAGACCATAACTCTGCCGTCTTGTTGAGGGAAGATGAATCTTTAAGCATTATGATTAATGAAGAAGACCACCTGCGCTTTCAATGCCTGCTTCCCGGTCTGCAGCTTGAGAGTGCCTGGAAGATGGCTGACCATTATGATAATTTGTTTGAAGAAGCGCTTGATTATGCCTTTGATGAACAGTTGGGCTACCTGACTGTCTGTCCGACAAACGTAGGTACGGGGCTGCGGGCTTCAGTAATGGTACATCTGCCTGCCTTGAACCTTACGAAGCGCCTGAACAGGGTCTTGTCGGCCATTGCCCAGGTTGGCCTGGCGGTCCGGGGCATGTACGGAGAAGGCTCGGAGATAACCGGTAATCTTGTGCAAATATCAAACCAGATTACCCTTGGGCAGAGCGACGAAGATATAATTAAAAACCTTTTTGGCGTAACAAAACAAATCGTTGAACAAGAGCTTCAGGCCCGGCAAATACTTTTAAACGAAAGCCGGGATCAGATT
>FZPS01000009.1_pt87 | contig 17970 bp, 13 predicted proteins | sample 1817821 | NCBI WGS metagenome assembly FZPS01 (sample SAMEA104158645, study PRJEB21678) | metagenome | place: Germany | collected 2015-04-21
GTCAGCGGTGAGATCGCCACAAACATTAACAAAAACACAACAGCCAAACACATCAAGCGATTCTTCATAACTAACCCCCTTCTTTATTTTACATTTCATTTACATTTTATCCGGAACCTTTAACTGATTCAAATCAATTTTCAGATATTCAAGTGTAAAAATCAGACAAGAAAAGAGGGGCCAAGCCCCCCAATCCAGCTAACTTACCAGAAAAAGCAAACCAAGCGACGCAAACGATACGATCACAGGAATTAAAACTGTATCTGAACCATGAACCGCCGCCGCTTCGACAATAGCGCTAACAATTGCCAGCAGTAAGGCTGAGAAAAAAGCGGTACCCATCGATAGGTCAGTGTAGACAAGCAGCAGAGTAAAAATCCCGATGAAGGCAAACCCGATCATTCCCAGACTGCCTTCCACCGTTTTATTGGGATCAAACAGCTTAAAACGCAGTTTGTTTTTGCCGAAGTGCCGGCCAATCAGAGCCGCTGCCGCATCCCCTAAACTGAGGGCTGTAACCCCAATCAGGATGTGCAGCTTGTGTTCTTCACCGATCAGGCCCCAAATCACCGCAATCAGCAGACCTAAAGTGAGCAGAAACACACTCGCCTGATACAACAGCTCTTTAATCGAACCGCCTCTCTGCACTGTTATGTGCTTAAAGGAGAACAAGCGCATCGCAGCCGGTACCACAGCGTAAACTGCCACCAGAAACAAGCCGATCGCAGTCAGAGCTCCGTACCAGTTATCGAAATGCCACAAAAGCACCAGAATGGAGCCGCAGGCCATTAAATGATAGGCCTTCCGCCGAAACTCCTGCGGTATTTTGATCAGCGAACTGATCACTGCAATTACGCCCGCTCCAAGAATGAAATACAGGAAAAACAAACCCACACCAATCCAGTCCCGCCCACTCATCTTAGCCCTCCTGTAGCTATTCGCTGCCTCCCAGTTTATTCTTCAGCTTGAGATACAGCTCATCATCGGACAAATGATTGTTGGTATTGGTAAGCAGCACGATTTTCTGGTCTCCGGCATCATAAAGATAATTTCGCTCCCAGCTGTGGAAGCTGGGTCCGTCCCCCAGCATCCTGATATAGCGCCGCAGTGTATCGCAGCAGTAAACGGTCAGCTTCACATTGGTCAAACAGTCGTTATAATAGTAGCCCTGCCAGTGACCATGCTCAGCCTGATCCATCGCCTTAACTCCTTGAGTATAAGCTGTCAATGCATCTCCTGCCAGCACAAACGCCTGCACATAGTCCCGATCCAAAAGCGCAAGCAGGCTGTCACAGAGCGCAACAAAGCCTTTACAGCCTGTATAATGGATCTCTACCTGCACCCCCAACATCGCAAAGAAAACATGGCTGAATGGCGCGGGCATTTGATCCTGTAATTTCCGGCACTGCTCTGCTAAATCCTGCCATCCGGCAACGGCTGCTGCGCACTTGGCTTTAAACCACTTAATCTGCTCGCGAAATCCAATCTTCCCCGTTGCCCAGTACAGGCGCATCAGGGTCTGCTCCGTTTCCCCGCAGAGACAGGCGGCGATCAATTCCCGGGCAGGATGGTGGTAAAACTGCTCGCCCGCTTTTTCATCAGGATGCACTCCATAATGAATGGTGCTGGCAAAGTAGGCATCAAATAACCGACTGATATCCTCAACAAAAGATTGGGGATAGAAAACTTCGAGAAAGTCCCGCCGGTGCTGAGCCACATCGATCGTCCCTTCGGTCCACAGCTCTCGGATCAAGTCGAGAATATAGCTGTGGGGCTTAACATTGCCGCAGTTGATGATCCAATACTGATCCATCAAGCGCTCCAGGCATTGGTTCAGCTCATCAGCCAGCAGCTCCGGTGAATTGGGAATCATAGCGATATGGCTCGATGCCTGCAGGTCATAGAACGAAGCGTGGTAGTAGATGCCGTTTAGACCCGGGTCATCAGGATCAGCCAAAGCATTATGGCGGGGATTATGGTTGCCCTGACGGCGGGAAACCATCTTGCCATAACCGCTGTCGCCCCAGATTTTGATCACATCATCGGGAATGTCAAGATGGCCGGCGCGGTACAGCTCCAATATTTCTCCATATAAATTAGTGCAGAAAACCGGATTAGCAACATACTCTCTAATCAACTCGCACTGCCGCCGCATAATCCGGCTGATCAGCTTCCCTCGCTCTTCCGGAGTGTTGAAACGCCGATCATCACTCCAAAACGGTCGATCTCCCTGCCCCCGAAAGCCCACATTCCAGACCACTTTATGGTCCTTCTGGGCTAAAATTGCCTGCTCCCACAGCTCTTCAAATAAATCCGGATGCTCCAAATAAGACGGAGCTTGATCAGGATAAACCCGGGCAAACATCTCCGCTCCTAACGGCTCTGCGTGGTGGTGGGTGATCCACAGACCCATTTCTACAGCCAAGTGCCGGTTCTTTTTGCTGTTGAGATCAGTTCCGGGAATCGCCATGTTCCCGCCGCAGCGAAGGAGAGTCTCAAAAACCATTCGCCACACCTCATCGCTGCTGCCGTCTATCTGCCACTCACTTAAAAGCACCTCGTCATTGACAAACCAGCCGCGGAAACGCACCCGCTGCGGCTTCGACCGGTAGCAACCTTCCGGAATCTCCACATAATCCTGTTTATGAAAAAGCTGATCGTGCCAGAACCAAAACGGCTTCACACCTAGATATTTCTCGCTGATGTAGAGCAGTCCGTATATGCCGCCCAGCTCATCGCCAGCTCTAATTACCAGTCTTTCCCCTGATTCAACCTTAATTTCAAACTGCTCACAAGCCAAGCCATGGCCCGCAGCTGCATCAACATAAATACTACTCTGGAGATCCTCTTCGCTGTCAAGCAGAGTATTCGCCAAGTCGCGGCGGAACATGCGGACAGCGTTCTGAAGCGGTTTGCTGTCAGGCTGATTGAGCTCGATCACCGTATTTTTCATCAACTTAAAAGCCATTACTAGAGCCTCCCTTATTCTCCGCTGTTTTTCATATTAGCATAATTAACCACTGAGCCCCAATTTGCCTGCAGATAAACAAGTGATAATGATTTTCAATTCCCTATTTTCAGGAACTGAATCCTGTTTGCTCAGGAGAACTATCGCCAAAAAAAAAGCTTGCTCATAACATATACTGAAATCATGATAAAGGTGGTGAAAAATAGTGCCTTTCACAGTTCAACAATTAAATGAGAACAATACTGTTGGTATAGCTCAGGTAGACCTGACAATCGATCCATTAACACCGATTTTTACCGAAACCAATTGGGTCGGTGGTTCAACTGCAACCGACATAATCAATGTTGAAAACACATCAGGTGTAGACGTTGTATACTATGTATCAGCTGATTGGTATGCAGCAGCAGGTGGTACACCCCAAGATGCGCGTTTGTTAGCTGAAAGACTGGAAATAACTGTTACAGCTGATCCTACAGGAACTCCAGAAGTTCTGTACACCGGTTCTTTAGCAGGATTAATCCAACAGCCCGATCCAGCCGGCCGCGCCTTAACTGATGGAGCTAACGAAGACGTAGAATTTGCACTCACTCTGCCTGCAGCAAATGCCACTGACTTGATTCAGGGCATGGAGATCGAGTTTGACCTGGTGTTTGTCGCAGTAGCATAGAAAATTGACTGAACCGGCAGCTGTTTTGCCAGCTGCCGGTGCTTATCCAAATCGGCGGGAAGAGAATACTTCGAAGGGAGCTGAGCAAGATTTTAACTGCGCTTGCAAAAAACGAGGGTAACTATGTTCGCATTGGGCAGGTTGAGCCTCCTTGCTATCCGGTTTTGTTTATATTACTGGTAATCCTGATCTTCCTGATTTTATTCATTCTACTAACCCTGTAATGCCGGATATCTCCCGGGAGGATGCTAGATGCCAGTATATGTAAAGGAGGAAGGCAATGGCTACAATCCGCTGTCCTAACTGCGGCTACAGCGAGAATCTCAACTTACACGGCCGCTATCTGGTAGAATGCGATCAATGCGGTCAGAAGTTTATGGCTGCAATCATCAGCTCTAAACAGCTCCCCACTGTCCAGATCGTCTGCCCGAACTGCGGCCGCAGCGAGGAAATGACCATCGCTGAAGACGTACACCTGAGAGTAACCTGCTCCGAATGCGGTTATGTATTTGAAAAGGGGTCTGATCCCGAGTAATCGGAATCGATCCCTTTTTTATTTAGTTTGCTTTCAAATCGCCGTGAGGCCCGATGGCATCAACAAACACTTGCACTAAATCTGGATCAAACTGGGTGCCGGCGCCGCGGAAAAGTTCTTCTGCTGCTTGGACTGGGGTCAACTGACTACGGTAGGGACGGTAGCTGACCATGGCATCATACGCATCAGCAATCGCGACAATTCGGGCTTTAAGTGGTATTTCTTCACCCTGCAGGCCCCGGGGATAGCCGCCTCCATCCCAGCGCTCATGATGGGCGAGCACGTACTCAGCAATATCCTCCATGTTCTTAACAAGTTTGAGAATGCGATACCCGATTTCCGCATGCCTTTTAATTTCCCGGTATTCCCGATCAGTCAACTTTCCTGGTTTATTGAGAATCTGCTCATCAATTGACACCTTCCCGATGTCGTGAAACATGCCAATTATACCCAGTTCCTCTATCTCCCGTTCCGCCAATCCCAGCTCAGTGCCGATCAACTTGCACAGTTCACTGACTCGCAGCGAGTGCTCCTCTTCCCGGCTGTTTTTTTCATGCAGCGCAGCCATAATTGTTTTCAGAGCTTCACCGTGAATACTCGGTCCGCCAACCAGTTTGGCTCGATACATCCGCTGCTCCGCCTGATCAAAAACCTCTTTAAAATCCTGATTGAGGTGCTCTTTAGTATCCCAGCCCAGCGAAACCGACAGGAGCACCGAATTTATATCAGTATTTGTAAACTCATCTCTCAAACGCGCTGCAAATTCTTCTGCTTCCTGCTGGGTTGTTCGGGGCATCAGAACCACAAACTCGTCGCCACCCCAGCGAGCAGCCACATCGGCAGGACGGCGGTTGGCAAGAATGATCTCTGCTGTTTTCTGGATCATTTTATCGCCCATGCGGTGCCCAAACGCATCATTCGCCAGCTTCAATCCGTTCAGGTCAGCAATCAGAATCGAAAGGGGCAGATTATCTGCTGAGTCCAGCTTCACAAGCTGCTGTTCAAAGTAATGGCGGTTGTGAAGCCCAGTCAATTGATCATGGTAGCTTAAGTATTCGATCGTTTCCTGCTGCAGCATTTCTTCGGTAATATCCCGCACAACAGCTACCACACCCTGCACCTGTCCCTGCTCTCCGACAATCGGAGCCGCTGAAGCCGCAACATGGCGCTGAGTGCCGTCATTGGAAATCAAAATGGTGCCGCGGGGAAGAGCCACAGCCCTGCCTGTCTCCAGCACCCGCCGCAGGGGGCTTTCGCACCGCGTTTTCGTATCTTGATCAATGATCTCCATTATGGCATCGAAAGGCATGCCAATTACTTGATCTGCACTTCGGCCGATCAGCCGCTCGGCGGCCTGGTTAACAATCTGCACAAAGCCATTTGGATCAGCAGCAATTACACCTTCGTCCAAGGACAGCAGTGTTGTCTTGAAACGTTCCTTCTCACTGCGGTTTGCAATCTCGGTCTGGATCCGCGCTACAGTGCCCCAGATTCCGTTTAACAGCAGCGCTGCCTGAAGCACATCCAGTTCTTTGTAATTGCTGGACTTGTCAGCAAGACCGATTACTGCTGCCAGCCGTCCATCCTTGATCAGGGGCACAGCTATGTAGCGCTTGATCCCGGTTCCGCTTCCGTTTCGATTTACTACAATTGGCTTCCGCTCGCGGATGAGCTGCGGCAGTTCCCGCTCTTCCAACAGCTTGCGTAAGTCCTCTGAGCAGGCGCTGAACGCTGTCTGCTTCCCGGTTTCGTCATAAATCCCGATGTATCCAACCCTGCTTTCAGTTAAAGTCAGTGATTCCTGCAGAGCGTAATTCAAAAGCTCTGGAATGGATTCAGCCGGGTGCTGTAATATTCTCACTAAGCTTTCCGTGCGGTTCAAGTTCTGCTTCAGTTCTTTTTCAGCCTGTATACGCCTAAAGGTGTTTAAAATCAAAGCAATAATCGCTGCCAGCTGCAGGGTTGAAAAGGCAAACATCGTGTTCACCTGCGTTTTCCTCAAACGCTCGACGGCGCTGATCGCCTGCACCTGAGTAGTAATATCGTGGAAAACACCGAAGACGATATTGGTATCAGGATCATATTCACCGGTGGAACGCAGGTCGATGGGCTGTCCATCAGATAAGCGCCGGATTTGAAAGTGGATGTCGTAAGGAGCTTTGCCCTCGATCAGCGCTGCGCGGGCCTGCAGCCGCAGTTCCGCAAATTCCGGCAGTACCAAAGCATCGATCTCATCAAGGGTATATTCGTTCTTTTCCAATCCCAGCACTTGAGCCGCTCCGTCTGAAAGCAGCACCGTGCCTTCGTCAAGATGAAACTCCCAATGACCGATTCCGGCGATCAGCTCAGCTTTATGGAAGCGATCGTTGCTGGCCTTGAGCTCACGCTCAATCCGCTGCCACGCAGCCTCGTTAAACACCGTATCACCGGTGCTGTTCAAATTTTGGGCACCTGCAATCCTAACCTGCACAAGCATCGCCATAGTAATGATTATTTTTAGAATTTTTAGTCTCAGCTTCATGCAGTCCGCCCCTTTCGGCCTCGCGGTTTGCCAACATTTTCCTATATAATCAGAGTCTTGTCAACAAAAGGTAAGTGCTCACAGGCACAAAGGATCGCGGAGCACTGCAGACAGGAAAGCAGCAGCCAAACTAGAATATAGCTAGTGGATTATCGGGAAAGGACTTGATGAAAATTAAACCGATGCTTGCTTTCTTCACGCCTTTAGCCTTAACCGCCACCTTAGTCACTATCACCCACACCCTTTTCAACGCGGGACTAGGACGTCTTGATGAACCTGAAATTTATATATCGGCATTTGCAGTTGCCAAAAGCCTGATGCACCTGTTCGAGAGCCCGATTTCCATGCTCAGGCAGACCTACTCTACCCTAGTAGTTGATCAGGACAGCATGGCCAAAGTCCGCCGCTTCTGCACCTGGCTGATCATCGCAACAGCCGCAGCTTTTGCGGTTTTCATCTACAGTCCCCTGTCCTACCAAGTGCTGACCAAGACCATGAACCTATCGGGCAAGACTCTTGCAGCAGCAGTAGTCATTCTGCGGATTCTCTTCTTTTTCCCAATTTTTTCCGCAATCAGAAACTACTTTCAAGGTATCCTGATTAAATTCAAGGCCCCGCGCCTAATTACACTGTCAACTATCGGCAGAATGATCTATGTCAGTCTCTTTGTGCTGGTGATTGACCGCATTGCCTTTGTTCCAGGCAGTGCGCTGGCCGGGCTGATGTTCCTGACTGCCCTTTTAGTGGAGCTGAGTATTGATGTAATCGGCACAAGGATCCTAATCGGCAGACCTAAAACAAAGATCCTTGAGCTTAATCAGCTCAGCAAACCAGAACCGGTGCCGGATTTAACATACCGAACGATTCTCAGTTTTATTGGTCCATTGATCATTATGGGTCTAATCCGTTCGTTGGGTACACCAATTGTCAATGCCGGTTTGGGGCAGACTGTTACTCCGGAAATAGCTTTATCAGCCTATGCGGTTGGCTGGGGGTTGGGCAGCATTTGCATCAGTCCCCTCGGATCGTTTCACCAGATCCCCATCAGCTTTATGGGAACTCCAAACGGCACCCGCCGCCAGATTCAACGCTTTGGACTGGCTGTTGCGGCGTTTTTTGCTTTAATCATTGCCCTGATGGGCTATACCGGTCTCGGTAGGTTTCTGCTGGAGCACTGGATCCAAGCTCCGGCTGAGATTATTGAACCGGCACTGGGTGTGATTAGATGGAAAGTGATCCTGCCGTTTTTTGTAATTGTGCGCGAGTTTTACTGGGGAATGCTGATGTACGAGCGGAAAACCAAGTATGTCAGCTGGGGTAAGGTTGTTAATGTGCTGACCTTGACAGGAGCGGTATTTGCCGCCTCCCGGCTCAATCTCGCCAACCCCGCCCTAGTAGGTGTATTTGGAATGCTTGCCTGCGAGCTGACAGAGATTATCTTCTTATTCTTCATCTCGAAATATGAGCGGTCTGCTTACACCCAGCGTTCAAGCGTGGTATAATACAAGTTGTTAGTGTTTTCCCGGTGGATTAAGGAGTGGAATTTATGGCTAAAACAATTGCAATCCTAGGCGTACCTTCCCAAGCCGGACAGGACGAAGACGGCGCAGACCGAGGTCCTCAAGCACTGAGGAATGCCGGTTTGATTGGCAAACTGGAGGCCTTAGGGTATGTGGTAACAGATTGGGGCAATATCAGGACCGCCACTGAGAATGGAAGCATTGGATCCGAACCAACTTCACTTAAGAATCTTGCCAGTGTAGTCAAGGTCAGCCAAGAGCTGTATGCAAGACTTGGCTGCATCTTCAAACAGGGCAGCGCATTTCCAATTGTCCTGGGAGGGGATCACAGCATCAGCATCGGCTCAGTTGCCGCAGCAGCTGCTGGTTCCGATAACCTGGGAGTAATCTGGCTCGATGCCCACCCCGACTTAAATACAATCGAAACAACACCCTCCGGCCGCATCCACGGCATGCCTTTGGCGGCCAGCCTCGGCTTGGGACACCCGAAGTTAGTCAATATCGGTGGCTTTTACCCAAAAGTGAAACCGGAAAATGTGGTGATCATTGGAGCGCGCTCTTTTGACTGGGGTGAGAAGCAGCTGATCCGGGAGTACGGCATCAAGCTTTACCCCATGGCAGATATCCGCCGGTTGGGCATCCGCAAAGTGATCCGAGAGAGCATCAAATATCTTGCTGGACGCGCAGATAAAGTGCACTTAAGTTTTGACATCGATGTGCTTGATCCTGCTGCAGCGCCGGGGGTAGGCACACCATGCCCAAACGGCATGACAGTTCCGGAATGCGCTGCGGCAATGTTAGAATTAAGCAGAGCAGACATCATTACATCCATGGACATCGTCGAACTCAATCCCCGGTTAGATCAAAATCAGCAGACAGCTTCTGCAGCAGTCGCTCTGGCAGCGCAGCTGTTTAAAGATGCAGGCAGGGCCCAGATTGCCAGCTTTGCCTAAAAAAAAGCAGCCAAACACGGCTGCTTTACTTATCTTTGCAGTGATTTATAGACTGATTTAGTATTTAAATCAATCAGCTGGAGCTCATCAGCGGTGATTACCGCCACACAGCTGCGGGGCTCTTCACCTTTGGGCAGTGAGCAGCTGCCCGGATTTAGGAAAATCGTGTTTCCTGTGCGCTCCAGAACAGGTACATGGGTGTGCCCACTGATCCAGATCTCAATCTGGTACCGCTCAGCTAAAACCAGAGTCTGAGCCTCATCATAGTAGTGGCCGTGGGTTGCGAGTATGCGCCCCACCGGCTGGTCGGTAATGAGGAAGGGTGATTGGAGGGGCACGTTAAGGACCATCTGGTCTACTTCGCTGTCGCAGTTGCCCTTGACAATCATGATGGGAAGCTTACAGGCATTAATCGCTTCCGCTAAGTCTGCCGGTGCATAGCCTTCTGGCAGCGGATTGCGGGCTCCGTGGTAAAGCACATCGCCGGTATGGATGATAAAATCCACATCAGCAAACGGTCCAGCCAAGGCCTGCTGCCAAGCAGTCAAACTGCCGTGAGTATCACTGATTACTCCTATCTTCATCGTTATCAACTCCCTGCTTCTAAAGTGTAGAACGGAGACCACAGTATATTCTGGTCTCCGTATCTTTATTTAGTTTTGACAAACAATCTGGTAAGTCTCACCTTTTTGAGTCGCAAAGGCGTAAACGCCAGCTTCGCTCCGGACTGCTGTTTTTTCACCACTGCTGTTATAAACTTCAACTGCCTCAGCAGAGCGGATCCGGCACTCGTTACCAAATCTTGAGGTAATCTCGGCTGCCGTTAAGCGGCCCTGATCCCAAGCCAGATCAACACTAAATCCACCAGCAGCGCAGATACCCCTCACGCTGCCCTTCTTCCAAGCTTGCGGCAGCGCCGGCAAAAGACTGATAGCGCCGAGATGACTCTGAACCAGCATCATCATGATCCCAGATATCGCTCCGAAATTGCCATCAATTTGGAACGGTGGATGGGCATCAAACAAGTTCGGATAGGTGCCTTCCTGAATCAGGTTGGTAAGCAAGCGGTAAGCCCGGTCTCCGTCTTCCAGGCGAGCCCACCAGTTGATCTTCCAAGCCATGCTCCAGCCGGTACCCTTATCTCCCCTAAACTCCAGAGATTTAGCGGCCGCTTGAGCCAATTCTGGATTGAGGTGAGGGCTGATATCTTCACCCGGAAACAGCCCGTACAAATGGGATACATGGCGGTGCTTATTGTTCGGATCATCGATGTCAACCAGCCACTCCTGCAGCTGACCGTGTTTTCCGATTAAATTCGGCGCGATCCGCTTGATCATCTTCTGCCATTCTTCCCTCAGATCCGCATCAACCCCTAAAACCTCACTGGCGGCGCTGCAGTTTCTGAGCAGCTCCCTGATAATCTGGTGATCCATTGTCGGACCGGCAACCAATCCTCCCTGCTCCGGGGAGTTCGACGGAGTGCTGATCAGCCATCCGGTTTTTTCATCTTCGACCATGAAGTCCATGAAGAACAAGGCGGCATCCCGCATGATCGGGTAGTATTCCTCTAAGAACTCCCGATCCTCATTATAGAGGTAGTGCTGCCAGATATGGGTGCAGAGCCACGCTCCCCCTGTGGGCCATATTCCATGGTTGGAATGGTTGACCGGTGCGGTTCCGCCCCAAATATCGGTGTTGTGATGCAGCACCCAGCCCCGGCAGTTGTAGTGCTCTTGAGCCACAACTGAGCCGGTTTGGTGGAGCACTTTCATAAATTCAAACAAAGGCTTGTGGCAGATGCCTAAGTTCGCAGCTTCTGCCGGCCAATAGTTCATCTCTAAGTTAATATTGCAGGTAAACTTACTTCCCCATGAAGGCTTAAGCTCTTCATTCCAGATTCCCTGCAGATTCAAGGGTAGTGTACCCGGGCGTGAACCGGAAATCATCAAATAGCGGCCGAACTGAAAATACAGCTCGATCAGCTGAAGGTCCTCGTTAGGATCAAACTCAGCTACCCTCTTGTCAGTTGGCTTATCCAAGGGCTTGACACCGAGATCAAGTTGAACAGTGCCAAACAGCGCCTGATAATCCTTTAGATGAGCTGCTCTGATCTGTTCCCAGGTAACCCCAGCTAAAGCACTAAGGTAGTCGCTGCAGCGGCTCCCGGGATCTCCGCTGATGTCCCGGTAGTTAACAAAACTGCTGGCGCCAACAACCATCACAACCGCGGAATTGGCTGCAAAGACGCAAATTCTTGCTGCGTTTCCTTCGGTTTCAATACTTACCTTTCCACCAGCGGTTGTGACGATCACCCGCGCTTCAAACCTGATTCCACCGGGCTCAACCTCACCCCGAAGGATTAACCCTTGGCCATCGCTGGTAACCTCAACTGCTTCATGCGCGCTGCCCAAGGAAGCAGTGAAGCTGACCATCCCATCTTGATCCGCGCTGATGCGGGACGCAATTACCTGATGGGGATGGCTCACTAAATACTCCCGCCGGTATTTCACACCATTGTGCACAAATTCAACGTCAGCGACTGCCTGCTCTAAATCCAACCGGCGCCGATAGTTGTTAACTTGTTCAGCGTTAATCTCAGGAAAATCTAAATACAAATCGCAGAAAGGCTGATAGGACTGCTGACGGATGGGATTGCCCATAAACACTTCCATCCCCAGCTCCTCGGCTTCCTTCTGCCTGCCTTCCGCAATTAAACTGCGAATTTTATCTAAGTACTGGTAAGCGCCCTTCCGGGCGTAATCATTTGGCTTTCCGGTCCAAATTGTCTCTTCGTTTAACTGGAGATGCTCAGTTTTAGGATCTCCAAATACCATTGCTCCCAGCCGGCCGTTGCCGATGGGCAGGGCTTCAACCCACTCTGCTGCCGGCTGATCATACCATAGAACTAAGTTTGTTTCTCCTGCTGTGTTCGTCATAATCTGCCCTCCTGTAATTATGCTCGCCAATGTTATTCGGCTTTGCGACTGCGTTTCCTGCAGTATTTCTTATTCGGAGTGATTGTAGACTTCCCAGCCAAGATATTTCTCAAACGCTTCCGCGATCACATCTGCTGCTGATGTATGGACCATCGCTACATGGTGTTCAAAGCCATTCTCACAGACATAGTGCATTAACTTCTGGAGACCCGGCAGCTCCACTACACCCCAGGAACCAAAGGTATCCAGGCTGTCTTCGGTGACAGTTCCTTCGGCGCAGTAAGCGCGGATTTGTCCGGTTAGATCATCAGTAGTTACCCGGGCAAAAGTGACTTGACCGGGCTTAACACTGCCGTCAATCGAACCATAAGTATTTTCTTTACCCAAAGTGGAAGATAGAATCTCAGGATAATTAACAGCCGGAGCGCACTCCCGGACCTGATACACATCTTTGGCAAAGTTGCCGCAGTGGAACAGGATAAATTTATTGGGATCATTGCCGTAGTTGTTGTTCCAATCCACGATAGCGCTGGGCAGGTTGGTGGCGGTCTGGAGTGCCAGCATGCTGACTGCTCCGGTTACGTCGCTTTCACAGGATGCTGGTACACCGCTGTTGGCCAAAATACTCATCGCAGTGCACGGGTTGATTCCTAAATGCTCCTGCAGCGAGTTCCAGCACTGGATGGCAACTCCGGTCAGATCCAGCTCATCAATCCAATCTCTAAGTACTGTCAGCAGCCCAGCCATCTTGGTTAGAGATTCGGCCGGAACACCATCGGTCCGCATATATTCCTTGATCTCAGTAATTGCTTGATTCACACGTTCCTCATCAAGTTTGTTGATTCTGCCGATGATATCAATAATCCCCAGCGGCTCTACGGAAATACCGTTGTGCTCCAGCAGCTTTTCGCTATAGCGAACTGTGTTGAAATCAGCGGGACGCGGCCCCACAACACCGATTCTAGCGCTGCGCACCGCTTTGACAACCCGGCAGACAGCTAAGAACCGCTCCAGATCTGCCTTAAATGACGGATCCTCTGGATCAACCGTATGCAGGCTGGTCAAGGAATATTTAAACCCGTACTGGCGCAGGTTGTTGCAGACCGAAATCTTGCCGCAGAAACTGTCGCGGCGGTTTACATAATTGAGCTGATCCAGGTGGTCATTAAAGGCATGCACCAAAACCGGCACATCTGCTTTAAACTCCCGCAGCACCGCTGCGATCGATTTCTCATCACCAAAGTTGGGCAGGGTAATAATGATCCCCTGGATTTCGTCACGGTGCTGTTTAAACAGTTCCGCGCAGGCCAGCGCCTGTTCTCTGTTCTGCACACTGCCGTAAGCCCCTACATCTTCCGGCAGGACGATCGGTGTAACTCCCGCTTCCTCCAGCGCTTTCAGGATCCGCTTTCTGCCGTCAAGGCAGAGTTCAGCTGAGAAAAACCCTCGTCTTCCAATTATTACTCCAATTTTCATTGTTTCTCCCCCATTAGCTTATTCACTGCTTCATGCCATCCGCAGAGCAGCTGATTCCGTTCGGATAATGACAAACTAGGTTGGTAAACTTTCCCATCCGCGTTGAAGGCTTCAATCTCCGCCAGAGATTTCCACATTCCTAAACCAATGCCCCCCATATACGCGGCACCAAGTGCCGACAGCTCCCCATACGGCAGCGTCATCACCGGCAGCTGGAGCATATCCGCTTGAAACTGCATTAAAAAGCGATTGTGGGATGCGCCCCCGTCCGCCTTAATCTGGCCGAGCTTGGCGCCAATTTTCTCCATTGCTGCTAGAACATCATAAATCTGGTACGCGATGCTCTCAAGCCCAGCCCGGACAACGTGAGCTTTCGTGCTGTTAAATGTCAGTCCAAAAAGGGCGGCTTTTAAATCACTCCGCCAATACGGAGCACCTAAGCCCACAAAGGCCGGGACCAGATAAACGCCGCCGTTATCCGGTACTGATAGGGCGACTGTCTCTGAGCTTTCTGCATCCGGGATCAAACCCAGGGTATTTATCATCCAATCGATCGTTTTTCCGGTGCAGTGAACGTTACCTTCAAACACATAATCAACTTTACCATCGATCCCCCACGCCAGGGAAGTTACGATTCCTCCAGCCGGCAGCTGAAACTCTGAACCAATGTTTAAAACAATCGAAGAACCGGTACCGTAGGTAACCTTCGCAGATCCTGGCGTAATGCAGCCTTGACCAAATAGTGCCGCTTGTGAATCCCCCATCACGCCGCAGATCGGAACCGGTCGGGGCAGTAAACCGCCAAGATCGGTTGAGCCAAATTCAGCGTTGGATGAGCGCACTTCCGGTGCCATTGCCAGAGGAATATCCAGCAGATCAAAGATGTCCTGATCCCACTCCAGCCTTTGAATGTTAAATAGCATGGTGCGGGATGCGTTTGAATAATCACAGGCGTGGACCCTACCATCAGTCAGCTTCCAGATTAACCAGCTGTCGATGGTTCCAAACAGCAGCTTTTCCCGATCGACTTCTGCTGCTGCGTGATCCAGAATCCATTTGATTTTGCTGGCAGAGAAATACGGATCTACCACCAAGCCGGTGCGCTTCAGAATCTCCTGCTCATGGCCAGCATTGCTGAGATCGGTGCAGATCTTTTCGCCGCGCATGCACTGCCACACGATGGCGTTATATACAGGCTTGCTGTTGGTTTGATCCCAAACAACCACTGTTTCACGCTGATTGGTAATACTTAAGGCTGCAATCGCATTAGAAGCGATGCCGCTCTGCTTAAGCAGGGCCTCCGCTGTCTTCAGCACATTTTGATAAATCTCTTCCGGATCGTGTTCCACCCAGCCCGGCTGGGGATAAATCTGCTCGTGGCCCATCCAGTGCTGATGGACAATGCGTCCCTCCGCATTTACTAATAAGCCCTTTGTCCCAGAGGTGCTCTGGTCAAGGGCTAGGATATACGTCTCCACTTTTCCTCTCCAACTCCTTATGCCAGCCGCAAACGTTTACAGCTTTTTAACACTCTGCCGCTTTACCAGCTCAACATTGAGGGCAATTTTTTGAATCGACCGGCCGTTATTGTTTTTTTCCACCAGGCGCTTAACCGCGATTGCACCCAGTTCCTGTTTGTTGACATACACGGTGGTCAACTTCGGATCGGAAATCTCGCAGTAAGGCATATCGTCAAAGCCTACAATGGAAACATCCTCAGGAATTTTTACGCCAAACTCTTTTAACGCACTCATGGCGCCAAAAGCGATGATGTCATTATCGGCAAAAAAGGCTGAGGGCATTTCAGCGCCGCGTCTAAGCAGCGCGAGCATATCGCGATATGAACCGTCCAAGGTCGGTTCAAGCTGATACCAATAGCCAGTGTCTATCTCTAAACCATGGGCAGCCAGGGCTTGGGTAAACCCCTGCTTGCGCTCATTAAAGTTGTTAATAAACACGGAGCTCTGGAGGTAGCCAATGCGCTGATGCCCTTCGTCAATGAGATGCTTTGTTGCCAAATAAGCGCCTTGGACATTGTTGATTAACACAAAGTCCTGGCTCTCATAAGGAAAACAGGAGTCTAAAAAGACCACCGGCTGCTGCAGATTAGTAAACAGAGCATAGTCTTCAGGCAGCATCTCAGTTGCCAGAATCACGTATCCCAGCACGCCGTCCTGCTCGATCTCAGCAATTTGAGATAAATAATCCCCTTCGTCTCTGGTAATGTGGGAAATTAACATCTCCATCTTTGCTGTTCTGCACTGCTGCTCCATTCCCTCAATTAGTTTGGCAAAGAATGGCGTATCGGCGACGACCAGCCCGCTGCGCTTATAAATAATTACACGGATTGCCGTATACTTATTCCGCTCACGAGTTTTTTTATAGCCGAGCTCATAGGCAATAGTCTTGATTCTCGCCCGGGTACTGTCGCTAACCCCCGGTTTGTTGTTCAGCGCGTTCGAAACGGTTGCGGGTGATACATCCGCCAGTTTTGCAATTTCCTGGATGCTTGGTTTTCTTTTCATTAGATCAACCTCAGTTCGAATACTATTCTATCTATAGTTTATCAATTTACTAAAAATACGTCAATATATTTAGTAAATGATTAATCGAAGTAAATTATGTTAGGGAAATCGACATAATCCCAGGCAGCCGCCTAAAACTGTACTAACGCCTGCATAAAACGATCTAAGGTTGGATTAAAACCAATCTTTCCTGCCAGAGGCAGACCGCAGACCGTAACCCTGCCGCTTCCATATTTGGTCGTACCAGCAATAATTCGCTTCGGCTTACCACCCGGCTCGTTTACCTTTTGATAAGTATAAACAAGCGGTTCCAGGTCACTGCCGAGTAAATAACAGTCCGCTGTAAAGTCCAACTGTTCATGCAGCGCGCTGTAAAAATAAGCAAAGTCATCGGGTTTAAACTGCTGCATCAATTCTGACTCTCGATTTACAGCAGCGAAATAAACCGGATTCATCGATTTAGCAGTAAAGCAGTTTTCGCCAAACTTAAATGCAAGGGGCTGCGCTCCTCTAATCACAAGCAAATGGGCTCCCTTTTCAACCTGCTTGATAAGCTCTGCTCGATGTTCCTCAATTTCCTCGGCTGCTGCAATGATCACATCTGCCTGCAGATCATTCTTAAACTCTGCTGCGCTAAGTTCAAGTCGGCTGACTAAGTCAGCGGCGGCAGCGCCAAGATATACTGTTTTCATCTTTTTAGGCAGAGCATGTTTTTGAAATACTTCCAGCGTTAACCGCTCTTGATTAATTTTTTCACCGGTACTGCTGTAAAGGGCAGCATCCAGATACAATAAACTTCGGTCCGCAACCTGAGGAACCTTAAGCCTTACCGTTCCTGTATACGTTGGGGAAACCGCTTTGCCTGTGATGGTTTTGTCAAACGACTGATAAATTCTCTGGTCATCCCGCACAGTAACTATAACCTTGCAGTCCCGAAGGTCTTCCGCAGTATCATTTAACAGCCAAACATCGAGATCTGCCTGGTCGCCGCAGTACACTTTCCACCGATCGGAGCGGAGATTAACCCGCACCGGAACCAGACTTTCCTGGTAGGCAAAATATGCAGGCTTGGGTACGCGGTCAACATCAACCAGCGCCTTCATCCATCCCGACGGCCACGCATCAATCAAGAGGTGCACAGCCGTGCCCACCAGCAGATCAGAGCGTCTGCGAAAAGCATCGGTCATCAGCTTGGTGGCCAGCGCCTGATGCTCTTGGCTGGCTGCAATCCAGTCGCGGATGCTGCTCTGCTCCGGATACCAATCACCGTGCATTGAATAGGTCTGAGCTCGCACAATCCGATTGGGCTGCCAGGGTTCATGTTCATCTTCCGGCAGCCACTCGCGGGGATAGTATTTCTCCATCACCGGATAGTTGTCCAAGCCCTCGGTGCCGTATTCTCCACAGGTCACTTTCCAGCCCTGCTTCACGGCCGGCAGATAGCCCATATGCAGTTTCCCGAGGGGAACACCATGGTTGGTGTACCACATGCAGTAGCAGTGGAAATCGGGCATTCCTTCCAGCGTCGGAGGATCATAGTCGCCTTCCACATTCTTCACGACCCGATCCGGGTTTTCCAGGGCAATAGCTTTCCGGGCTGCGGCAAAAAAGTACTCCAGCTCCTGCCTAAACAAGTGGCGGTGAGCCTTTTCCCGATAGCGGCGGTTGTATTTATGCTTGGGATCCGGATGCTTGCGGATTGCCACCGGCTCATTGATAAACGTGACCATGATGGAAGATGGGTGGCTTCTGATTAAACGCTCCATCTCTCCCACCTGCTTGATTGCCTCATAAAACTGATTCCGCCTTAAGGTGCCGAACAGCGGCAGGTCGCACTGGTGCATCATCCCCAGCATATCCAGGTAATCG
>FZPS01000046.1_pt5 | contig 17960 bp, 18 predicted proteins | sample 1817821 | NCBI WGS metagenome assembly FZPS01 (sample SAMEA104158645, study PRJEB21678) | metagenome | place: Germany | collected 2015-04-21
ACCATAGCAATTAAACCGGGTTTACCCCGCATGCGCGGGGATCGACCTAACATGAATTGCCCAACGATCCAACCTGTAACGTTTACCCCGCATGCGCGGGGATCGACCTTTACGATTCTGAGCAGGATTCAAGACGATATTGTTTACCCCGCATGCGCGGGGATCGACCCAGGAAGCTTATAAAAAGCTCGGATTGACGAAGGTTTACCCCGCATGCGCGGGGATCGACCCAGACATTTAACAAAAAAACAACAATTTGTTCGGTTTACCCCGCATGCGCGGGGATCGACCGCAGCAGATCTGCCGGAAGATCTGCGTGTAACCGTTTACCCCGCATGCGCGGGGATCGACCTTTACGATTCTGAGCAGGATTCAAGACGATATTGTTTACCCCGCATGCGCGGGGATCGACCGCTAGGATTGACGAAAGAAGGCAAGATTGACAAGTTTACCCCGCATGCGCGGGGATCGACCCAAACCAGCATATGCCGCCATCGCCTCCTATGTGTTTACCCCGCATGCGCGGGGATCGACCGCGAAAATGGGTATCCAAGGAGCAGGAGTTGGAGTTTACCCCGCATGCGCGGGGATCGACCGTAACGGCAGTTTTTCGGTGACAGGGAAAGGATGTTTACCCCGCATGCGCGGGGATCGACCCGCATTTGTGTTCAGGGAAATGCTTGCGAAGTAGTTTACCCCGCATGCGCGGGGATCGACCCCCCTAGCCATTCAGCGATGTCTAGGATGGGAGGTTTACCCCGCATGCGCGGGGATCGACCGAACAAGAACAGCTTGCGCTGGTGCAGTGGCTTGTTTACCCCGCATGCGCGGGGATCGACCCAGATTGACTTCATCAAAGAGATTCTTGAGACGGTTTACCCCGCATGCGCGGGGATCGACCCCTTCCGGCGCACCGGGTCTAGCCTGGGGAACCGTTTACCCCGCATGCGCGGGGATCGACCCAAGGTGGACGAGCGCACCAGATACTACGTGAAGTTTACCCCGCATGCGCGGGGATCGACCTGGCCCCCACAGGTGTCTGGGCCCGGGGTATTGGTTTACCCCGCATGCGCGGGGATCGACCTGTGGCATAATGCGAGGGGCGGGAGCAGCCACAGTTTACCCCGCATGCGCGGGGATCGACCCCACGACGAGTTACGCACAGAAGAGGACGCAACGTTTACCCCGCATGCGCGGGGATCGACCAGGCCTGCACGACAGCCCCCGCTCCTGTGGCCAGTTTACCCCGCATGCGCGGGGATCGACCGACGACGGTGGCGGCAGTGGTATGGGTAGCGGTGTTTACCCCGCATGCGCGGGGATCGACCTTGCTCCTGCTTCAAATACGATGTCGCCACCGAGTTTACCCCGCATGCGCGGGGATCGACCCTTCAATACACTGGACTTTGCCGGGGCGGGAGCGTTTACCCCGCATGCGCGGGGATCGACCACGCGATCTAGCAGGTTTTTTGCCACAAAAAAAGTTTACCCCGCATGCGCGGGGATCGACCCTATCGACATAGTCAATACACCAATAATTCTGCGTTTACCCCGCATGCGCGGGGATCGACCTACCCCAAAAAGAAGAAAAGGAAGTGATCGAAGGTTTACCCCGCATGCGCGGGGATCGACCTTCTTTCCTGCTCCCCATAGTTCATCGTATATAGTTTACCCCGCATGCGCGGGGATCGACCTTATCAAAATGTTTATTGACAAAATGCATGGTGGTTTACCCCGCATGCGCGGGGATCGACCCCAGCAGATCCAATGGCCCCCACAGGCATCTGGGTTTACCCCGCATGCGCGGGGATCGACCGTTAACGCAAGTTTTTAAAAACGCTAGCAGATCGTTTACCCCGCATGCGCGGGGATCGACCCCCCCCAGCAAACAGAGCATAATTGCCTACATTGTTTACCCCGCATGCGCGGGGATCGACCTACTCTTCCTCTCTAGTTATAGTTTTGTCGGTGGTTTACCCCGCATGCGCGGGGATCGACCGCTATTGCAAGTCTCGATCAACAAACCATTCCCGTTTACCCCGCATGCGCGGGGATCGACCGTATGCTTTACATGGTAGTATGTAGAATACTATGTTTACCCCGCATGCGCGGGGATCGACCGTAGTGATCTTCGTAACACTCTGTGCACAAGGTGTTTACCCCGCATGCGCGGGGATCGACCCCCCTTCGTGCCGAAAACCTCCCTTAACCAGCAGTTTACCCCGCATGCGCGGGGATCGACCCATGCTTGTAGTCGGTATTTGGGCTATTGTTGAGTTTACCCCGCATGCGCGGGGATCGACCTTGTGATCAACAGCTCGGGCACAAGCGCAACCGGTTTACCCCGCATGCGCGGGGATCGACCGCTTGAACAAGCGAGAGCGTTGCTAGATGCTATGTTTACCCCGCATGCGCGGGGATCGACCGTAGCGTCTGTGTCTCGCTATGAGGTTGAGGGCGTTTACCCCGCATGCGCGGGGATCGACCCATTATGTTCTCTCCTCGTTTGTTTTAGTTCGCGTTTACCCCGCATGCGCGGGGATCGACCGGTTTTTGCCCTTCTTCACTCCGAAAGAGAGAGGTTTACCCCGCATGCGCGGGGATCGACCGTTTCCAAGCAGTTTGGGTCATCAAGTGCCAAGGTTTACCCCGCATGCGCGGGGATCGACCCAAGCTCTACAAGCGGGTTTGCGGGTTTAGTCAGTTTACCCCGCATGCGCGGGGATCGACCCTTGCGTTAACGTGCTTGCCAACAAAAAAAATAGTTTACCCCGCATGCGCGGGGATCGACCAAAAGATTCGCGTCGAGAAGGAGTGTTTTTTATGTTTACCCCGCATGCGCGGGGATCGACCGCCATTGCTTTGTTCATTGCAACTAGTTCTCTTGTTTACCCCGCATGCGCGGGGATCGACCCAGTCCTTTGTCACGATACCACAGTCGTAATCAGTTTACCCCGCATGCGCGGGGATCGACCGTAGCTTGCAGCAGACGTTTACCTTGCATCACCGTTTACCCCGCATGCGCGGGGATCGACCCTGTTGTGATAGTTGGACAATTAGCTTTCTCCCGTTTACCCCGCATGCGCGGGGATCGACCCCTGCACCGCCTAGCAGACATAGTTTTGGCCGAGTTTACCCCGCATGCGCGGGGATCGACCCTTCAACCTTCCTTCTCATGAAATCGAAATTCAGTTTACCCCGCATGCGCGGGGATCGACCTCTTGCCTGCCTTAGTGAGTCCCAACTTCTTATGTTTACCCCGCATGCGCGGGGATCGACCTCTTTCGTGCTTCCGCTTCCGTGTGACCTACACGTTTACCCCGCATGCGCGGGGATCGACCCCTCTACCAATACGACATCGAGACCGACACCGCGTTTACCCCGCATGCGCGGGGATCGACCTCTTTAGCCAGGTTCTCTGCATCCCCGCCGCCAGTTTACCCCGCATGCGCGGGGATCGACCCGCGCCTGCGCTTTTTCCGGCCTTCCTGGGCCGGTTTACCCCGCATGCGCGGGGATCGACCTCACCACACACGGGGGGACATCGCCAGGCAACAGTTTACCCCGCATGCGCGGGGATCGACCTGTACTCCGCTTCGTCTAGATGATAGACTTCCCGTTTACCCCGCATGCGCGGGGATCGACCTTGCAGGGGACTATGTACCACATAGGTTGCAACGTTTACCCCGCATGCGCGGGGATCGACCCTGCTCCAGGATCTCTAGCAGCTCGCAGTATTCGTTTACCCCGCATGCGCGGGGATCGACCGTCTTTGACCCTTAGACGCTCGGTTCTAGTGATGTTTACCCCGCATGCGCGGGGATCGACCCGGGTGGTCACGAAGTATTTGTGGATAACAAAAGTTTACCCCGCATGCGCGGGGATCGACCCTCGCAGACCTAATTGAACAGCAGCGCAAGCTCGTTTACCCCGCATGCGCGGGGATCGACCCTCTTCCCTTTCAGCGGCAATGTGCAAGACAGCGTTTACCCCGCATGCGCGGGGATCGACCGAGCTATTGGGCCACGCAGACATCACTACAACGGTTTACCCCGCATGCGCGGGGATCGACCCTCACTCGGGGCAGAGAAAATCCTGCCTCTCACGTTTACCCCGCATGCGCGGGGATCGACCTTTACATTAGAGGGCCGTATCTACCACCCGAACGTTTACCCCGCATGCGCGGGGATCGACCTGACGTACCAAGATGTGCAAAGAATCTTTGGGGGTTTACCCCGCATGCGCGGGGATCGACCGTATATTGCTCTATTCCTCTACTGCTTCCCTATGTTTACCCCGCATGCGCGGGGATCGACCGTGGAAAGCTTGGTACGGCCATTCACCTTCCCGGTTTACCCCGCATGCGCGGGGATCGACCGAAACCGCGTGGAAAATACTGGACGCACGTTCGGTTTACCCCGCATGCGCGGGGATCGACCCTTTCGCGCATATAAACGCGAGAACTCAAAAACGTTTACCCCGCATGCGCGGGGATCGACCTGACGTTGGTATTCTTGACATCCGCAGGGACATGTTTACCCCGCATGCGCGGGGATCGACCTTTCTATTGCTTGACTTTTTGCTTGACCTGGCGGTTTACCCCGCATGCGCGGGGATCGACCCATGATTGGGAGTTCGCTGTTTGGAATGGGGCGGTTTACCCCGCATGCGCGGGGATCGACCGACGATGGCTTCTTTGGAGTGCCCAAAATGTCAGTTTACCCCGCATGCGCGGGGATCGACCACCTTGCGCGCTACTGTAAACCGTGGTATAATAGTTTACCCCGCATGCGCGGGGATCGACCCGTCACCTCGATACCCAAGATGGCGCTCCATATGTTTACCCCGCATGCGCGGGGATCGACCGAGATAACGGCCGTGGATAATAACCGCCGATTCGTTTACCCCGCATGCGCGGGGATCGACCTAAGTACCGGTAATATTAGCATGGCGATGATCAGTTTACCCCGCATGCGCGGGGATCGACCTCATACCAGCAGTTTTCTTCGCCGTACTTTTCTGTTTACCCCGCATGCGCGGGGATCGACCCCGCGTGGACATCGCCGGATATGCCGAGGCGCTGTTTACCCCGCATGCGCGGGGATCGACCATGAGGAGGTTATATCATGTTCGACGTACGTATGTTTACCCCGCATGCGCGGGGATCGACCTAATCTTACAAATTCGGAGTAAGGTATACACTCGTTTACCCCGCATGCGCGGGGATCGACCCGGCCTGAAGTCGCACCCCGCAGGGGTGCGTGGGTTTACCCCGCATGCGCGGGGATCGACCCCGGAAACTGTGTTTGAGTACCTGGAAGAAGTGGTTTACCCCGCATGCGCGGGGATCGACCTGAGCAAATATTCTCGCAAAATCGGCCAAAACGGTTTACCCCGCATGCGCGGGGATCGACCCAAAATCGGCGTAACCAACCTCGGGTTGAAAAGGTTTACCCCGCATGCGCGGGGATCGACCCCGGCCAGGATTGCGTTGACGATCCCGGCCCACGTTTACCCCGCATGCGCGGGGATCGACCGGTCTTCCGGAAACTGGGCCAGGATCAGCCTGGGTTTACCCCGCATGCGCGGGGATCGACCCCTGGGGCCCACGCGCTTCCGGGGCTTTCGGAAGTTTACCCCGCATGCGCGGGGATCGACCTATATCGTCTCCCCTATATCTGAAACATGCTACGTTTACCCCGCATGCGCGGGGATCGACCTCTTGCGTTTGTCATTTTCCATTCTCCTTTCCAGTTTACCCCGCATGCGCGGGGATCGACCCTAACAAAGGGAACCCCAAACCCTTTATTCATGGTTTACCCCGCATGCGCGGGGATCGACCTGGCAGTCTGGGCATTTAGCTATTTGGTTGCCTGTTTACCCCGCATGCGCGGGGATCGACCCCCGTGCTACCGCTGCGTAGGTACGGCGGGACCGTTTACCCCGCATGCGCGGGGATCGACCTCAGCGTTGGCGGTTTAGTGATCCACACGTTGAGTTTACCCCGCATGCGCGGGGATCGACCTTCTAACTTACTATCGATCACTTCGATCGGCTTGTTTACCCCGCATGCGCGGGGATCGACCGCGCCTCATCTTTCGTGATGCCGCGCTCTTTGAGTTTACCCCGCATGCGCGGGGATCGACCTCAAGCTGGAGGACGTTCCCGAAGAATACAGGGGTTTACCCCGCATGCGCGGGGATCGACCTCCTGTCGGTCGCCTGCTTGCGCATCCGGTCCTGTTTACCCCGCATGCGCGGGGATCGACCCTTGTCATACTTAACCCCTTCGTGCCTAAATCCAGTTTACCCCGCATGCGCGGGGATCGACCCATTGAGATCGTGGCCCTGGGCGATGATGACGAGTTTACCCCGCATGCGCGGGGATCGACCTCAGAAGGAGGTCTGGAAATGCGAGTCATCACCGTTTACCCCGCATGCGCGGGGATCGACCCCTCCTTTTTTTGGCCTACCTCATCAGCGCCAGGTTTACCCCGCATGCGCGGGGATCGACCCAGTAGCGGCGCAGCCATTCGTACTGTTCTTGCGTTTACCCCGCATGCGCGGGGATCGACCCTGGTATTACCCATCTTTGGTCATTTTTTGTATGTTTACCCCGCATGCGCGGGGATCGACCGCCCTTGTCCCGGACAGGCTGCCCCCGCTCAAGGTTTACCCCGCATGCGCGGGGATCGACCCCAATACACGGTTATTCCTCCCTTTGTTTAGAAGTTTACCCCGCATGCGCGGGGATCGACCCTAAAAGCTGTCCTGCCCGGTGTCCGTTGGCACGTTTACCCCGCATGCGCGGGGATCGACCGATGTATTCTTGCTCATCTGGCCGCAAAGGCTTGTTTACCCCGCATGCGCGGGGATCGACCCAGTATGGTGATGATTAGCAGCACTTCTTCGATGTTTACCCCGCATGCGCGGGGATCGACCCCGAAGAGAAGCTGTACCGAAATGACGGGGAGGGTTTACCCCGCATGCGCGGGGATCGACCTGTCCTTTGACTTTTCAACCCGAGGTTGGTTACGTTTACCCCGCATGCGCGGGGATCGACCCTTCGGCCTGCGCCACCCTGTTCTCGTAACAGTGTTTACCCCGCATGCGCGGGGATCGACCAACCCAAGGAGGCATGGGGGTAATCCTGTTAAAGTTTACCCCGCATGCGCGGGGATCGACCCCAGCAAGGATCGATTATGACAACACTACCTGTGTTTACCCCGCATGCGCGGGGATCGACCCAGGTAGGCTGGGAGTTCCAGGTCTGGAACGGTGTTTACCCCGCATGCGCGGGGATCGACCTTGTAAGAATACGCTCCATCGTAGTTACACTCAGTTTACCCCGCATGCGCGGGGATCGACCGCAGACTCAGTTTGACATCCTAGAGTTGGAGCCGTTTACCCCGCATGCGCGGGGATCGACCCCGAAGAGAAGCTGTACCGAAATGACGGGGAGGGTTTACCCCGCATGCGCGGGGATCGACCTTGACGTTCTCAAATCCAAAATCATTGCTGCTGGTTTACCCCGCATGCGCGGGGATCGACCCGTTGGGCGGCTTCTTGAGCTCTTCTTCCAGTGGTTTACCCCGCATGCGCGGGGATCGACCGAGATAGGAGACTATTATATAGACAGACTAATGGTTTACCCCGCATGCGCGGGGATCGACCGAGTCTGCAAAGCTTTTTGTATAGCTTTATCGTGTTTACCCCGCATGCGCGGGGATCGACCTCACCTGGATGTCCGCCTGGACCCGGCGAACTAGTTTACCCCGCATGCGCGGGGATCGACCGTCTCCTGGGCTTGTCCCAGCCCAACATCCACTGTTTACCCCGCATGCGCGGGGATCGACCTCCTTCCGGAAGGTTTTTGCTGCGAACCAGGTTGTTTACCCCGCATGCGCGGGGATCGACCATCCATGAGAGGATTAAGATGATCAGGGAGAGAGTTTACCCCGCATGCGCGGGGATCGACCCAAAAAAATAACAGTTTGTTCCTAGCGTTTTTGGTTTACCCCGCATGCGCGGGGATCGACCCATATTTCTCTCCTTGTGGAAAGGGAAAAGAGAGTTTACCCCGCATGCGCGGGGATCGACCGTAGCTATCATCGTAACCGCTGCTTTCTACTTCGTTTACCCCGCATGCGCGGGGATCGACCTAACGATCTTTCCATAGCTTAGATCCAAGCCCGGTTTACCCCGCATGCGCGGGGATCGACCTTGGGAGATTGACGTAATACCAATAGAGGAAGGGTTTACCCCGCATGCGCGGGGATCGACCGTCCAGCCCAGAAGATCTCAAAGTGGCCCTGGCGTTTACCCCGCATGCGCGGGGATCGACCCTCCTCAAGATCACTAGGGCAGCTACCTGGATTGTTTACCCCGCATGCGCGGGGATCGACCGCTGAGGGCCTCAGGCAAGATAGTAGGCCGCGAGTTTACCCCGCATGCGCGGGGATCGACCCAATCCGTGCACAAGGTTATATAATAAGTGTCGGTTTACCCCGCATGCGCGGGGATCGACCCCCCTCCTCACTTTTTTGTTGCTGCGGCAACAAGTTTACCCCGCATGCGCGGGGATCGACCGCGTACGGGCGAAGTTATTTATAGTTTGCCTACGTTTACCCCGCATGCGCGGGGATCGACCTTAGGACCAGATCGGGCGTGACCGTCGGAGGATGTTTACCCCGCATGCGCGGGGATCGACCGCTAGAAAGGCAAAAACCTGACAAGGGAAACTTGTTTACCCCGCATGCGCGGGGATCGACCCAGCACCGTCGTTAGTACCAGCGCCGCCACGATGTTTACCCCGCATGCGCGGGGATCGACCCCAAGGCAGGCATACCGTATATCAGCGAATGCCGTTTACCCCGCATGCGCGGGGATCGACCGTACAGACGAATTCGGAAAGACGTGGCACGACGGTTTACCCCGCATGCGCGGGGATCGACCTTGAGCAAGAAGACCTGAAAAAGATGGAAGCTGGTTTACCCCGCATGCGCGGGGATCGACCCTAGCACTCTGCGCTCACCTCACAGCCCGAAGTGTTTACCCCGCATGCGCGGGGATCGACCTCTTCTAGCGCCATCGCCATGCCCTTGAGGGTAGTTTACCCCGCATGCGCGGGGATCGACCCTTGCATAGCCACGTTAACACTTTGACTGCCCAGTTTACCCCGCATGCGCGGGGATCGACCGTCTTCTCCACTTCTATTGTTGATGGCATAAGGGTTTACCCCGCATGCGCGGGGATCGACCTTGGACAGGTAGTGTTGTCATAATCGATCCTTGGTTTACCCCGCATGCGCGGGGATCGACCGCCGCCATACCTTTCTCTGTCCCCTGGTACGATGTTTACCCCGCATGCGCGGGGATCGACCCTGCTCTGCACGCTGCTCTTGAAGTGCCTGGAGGTTTACCCCGCATGCGCGGGGATCGACCTTGTTCGGCAGAGTATCTACATTCTGGCGTTAGGTTTACCCCGCATGCGCGGGGATCGACCTGTAGACAAAAGAACATAGTCGTGAGTACCAGCGTTTACCCCGCATGCGCGGGGATCGACCCCATTCTAGAAGTCTTTGGTACACTAACGCCAGGTTTACCCCGCATGCGCGGGGATCGACCCGCAAAGGAGATGCCTTTTCCGGAAACCCTGGAGTTTACCCCGCATGCGCGGGGATCGACCTTTCAAGAGAGCAATCTTTTAGAAATACTGCGTGTTTACCCCGCATGCGCGGGGATCGACCGTTCTTCCTCGCTTAAATCCCCGTCCCACTCGGGTTTACCCCGCATGCGCGGGGATCGACCTCGCTAGCGCGTACCTCAGCGCTTTTCTCACCAGTTTACCCCGCATGCGCGGGGATCGACCTTGACACTCTCTTCGACGGTGGGCTTGGGGTATGTTTACCCCGCATGCGCGGGGATCGACCCTTCGTGCGAATCCAACTAGCCGAAGTGCTCAGGTTTACCCCGCATGCGCGGGGATCGACCCCCCTCCTTCACTTTTTTGTTGCTGCTGAGACAGTTTACCCCGCATGCGCGGGGATCGACCTCACAGTCGACGGCACAGCTCCGACATATCCACGTTTACCCCGCATGCGCGGGGATCGACCCAGTATCCAGAACATTTTTATCCCTCTTCTCGAGTTTACCCCGCATGCGCGGGGATCGACCGTCTTGTCCCGCTCGGTTATTGATAGCATAAGGGTTTACCCCGCATGCGCGGGGATCGACCCTCCGCTGGCGTTGGGCACGCCCACTTCGCTAGGTTTACCCCGCATGCGCGGGGATCGACCTGAGTGCTTGAACCAACTCTTACCGTCGAAAGGGTTTACCCCGCATGCGCGGGGATCGACCTGGAACCAAACAAAGGCACGGCCGTTAGTACCAGTTTACCCCGCATGCGCGGGGATCGACCCACGCAAAGACGGTGGGGGTGACGCCCACAGGGGTTTACCCCGCATGCGCGGGGATCGACCCCCCAACCCGTGTTTTTTGGAGACGGTGAAGCAGTTTACCCCGCATGCGCGGGGATCGACCCTTCCGTACAATAACTTCTTCGGGGTAATTTTCGTTTACCCCGCATGCGCGGGGATCGACCGCGAAAAGCGGTGGCGGGAGTCCACCAGGACACGTTTACCCCGCATGCGCGGGGATCGACCTTGCTTCGGCTACCGCTTGCTCTTCAGTCTCAGGTTTACCCCGCATGCGCGGGGATCGACCTATTCAGATAACTTTTCCCTCTAGACAATCCCTGTTTACCCCGCATGCGCGGGGATCGACCCGTTATCGGCATACATGATCCATAACCTATTCAGTTTACCCCGCATGCGCGGGGATCGACCTAAACCTTTTTCCGCAAGATTTTTTGTTAATAGGTTTACCCCGCATGCGCGGGGATCGACCTCTTTGAGAAAAAGGTTGACTTTTTCATCTGACGTTTACCCCGCATGCGCGGGGATCGACCCCAAAAACAAAAAGGAGGAAAACAAATGAAGTGGTTTACCCCGCATGCGCGGGGATCGACCTCTGCGCTTGGTCTGCCTTAGAGATTTTCTGGAGTTTACCCCGCATGCGCGGGGATCGACCCTGGGCTAGCTGCTTAATGAGCAACTTTCCTTTGTTTACCCCGCATGCGCGGGGATCGACCTCCCCAACGACGCAGGAGGTTGTAATGAGTACAGTTTACCCCGCATGCGCGGGGATCGACCTCCAGAAGTTTGTATAGTACCCTAGTTCGTAGTGTTTACCCCGCATGCGCGGGGATCGACCCTGATCCATCTGTCAAACCTCCTTTTTATGTGTGTTTACCCCGCATGCGCGGGGATCGACCCAAGAATATCCAAAGCCTGGTCGTTCTCCACATGTTTACCCCGCATGCGCGGGGATCGACCTCTTCGTAGGACCTGTTGGAAGTGGTAGGAAGTGTTTACCCCGCATGCGCGGGGATCGACCCCCGGCTGATATTCGCATGCTCGCCGTTGCAATGTTTACCCCGCATGCGCGGGGATCGACCTGTAAGCTCCATATCCACCATGGACCAGAGTTTGTTTACCCCGCATGCGCGGGGATCGACCGCGTCTCTCTGAGATCCGGGCCCAGATGGAAGAGTTTACCCCGCATGCGCGGGGATCGACCTTACCAGCTCTGATTGCCTTACCAATGGTCATTGTTTACCCCGCATGCGCGGGGATCGACCCTCTTGGGGTTGATACGGAAGAACTTCGTACTCGTTTACCCCGCATGCGCGGGGATCGACCCCCCTCCTTCACTTTTTTGTCGCTGCGGAAACAGTTTACCCCGCATGCGCGGGGATCGACCTTGATCGAAGAACCTCCGGCTAAAACAATATTCGTTTACCCCGCATGCGCGGGGATCGACCTGGATCGAAGAAGAGTGTGGAGAAAAGCGGAAGGTTTACCCCGCATGCGCGGGGATCGACCGTTGATAGCAAAACAAAGGGACGCGCATGTCCAGTTTACCCCGCATGCGCGGGGATCGACCTGGGAAGTGCTAACAACAGTAACAGTGCCCAAAGTTTACCCCGCATGCGCGGGGATCGACCTCCCCACTTCTTCCCCCACAAATACGTAAAACGGTTTACCCCGCATGCGCGGGGATCGACCGAAGGGACGAATACCTATCTGCAAAGTGGGGACGTTTACCCCGCATGCGCGGGGATCGACCTCCAAAGGTTAGAGTCGCTTGCAGCCACGTTGGGTTTACCCCGCATGCGCGGGGATCGACCTGGCTTTTGCTTTTTCTTCAATCTCCCTGTATTGTTTACCCCGCATGCGCGGGGATCGACCTTGCTAGCGCGTACCTCAGCGCTTTTCTCACCAGTTTACCCCGCATGCGCGGGGATCGACCCAATAAAACTTACAGAAAAAGCTTGCGCTATAGGTTTACCCCGCATGCGCGGGGATCGACCACAGATTTTATTCTCCAGGAGCTGGATACGCAGGTTTACCCCGCATGCGCGGGGATCGACCCGAAGTCAACCAATGCCTGAATGAGCTCCTGCCGTTTACCCCGCATGCGCGGGGATCGACCGTGGTTGAGGTACTTGCGCGCCCACAGTCCTATGTTTACCCCGCATGCGCGGGGATCGACCCGTCTATGATCCCATTATGCGCTACGGCAAGCGGTTTACCCCGCATGAGCGGGGATCGACCTCCAGAAGTTGGTATAGTAGCCTAGTTCGTAGTGTTTACCCCGCATGCGCGGGGATCGACCGCCGCCAGGTGGCCCCGGGCGTTAAGGCACAGGGTTTACCCCGCATGCGCGGGGATCGACCGTTCGATTTCTTCGCCGGTTTCCGCCTCGAAGGGTTTACCCCGCATGCGCGGGGATCGACCCATCTCCAATACCTCTAGCAGCTCACAGTATTCGTTTACCCCGCATGCGCGGGGATCGACCTGGGGCGCTTAGTCTTGCGGAGGCCCTGGGGACGTTTACCCCGCATGCGCGGGGATCGACCCCACCTTCACTTCAGTTCAGCCCCTCCCAACAGGTTTACCCCGCATGCGCGGGGATCGACCACTGGGGCACTCACCACTAGGAGGCTCAGAAGCGTTTACCCCGCATGCGCGGGGATCGACCATACACGAACGGTTCGGCTATGCGCCGAAAGGGGTTTACCCCGCATGCGCGGGGATCGACCCTGGATCTGCTAGTCCTTCAGCGAGACCGCCAGGTTTACCCCGCATGCGCGGGGATCGACCCTTTGCCTTCTCCTTGTCGACAAGGAAGGAAGCGTTTACCCCGCATGCGCGGGGATCGACCCAGACTTACGGGTGAAGTGCGCAGAACCAGATTGTTTACCCCGCATGCGCGGGGATCGACCGAACACAGATAAAAAAGAGGCTGGCTTCCTAAAGTTTACCCCGCATGCGCGGGGATCGACCAAGCTAGCTCGAATTGTCTGAAAACTTCTCGAAGTTTACCCCGCATGCGCGGGGATCGACCCCCGGCTGATATTCGCATGCTCGCCGTTGCAATGTTTACCCCGCATGCGCGGGGATCGACCTGTAAGCTCCATATCCACCATGGACCAGAGTTTGTTTACCCCGCATGCGCGGGGATCGACCGCGTCTCTCTGAGATCCGGGCCCAGATGGAAGAGTTTACCCCGCATGCGCGGGGATCGACCTTACCAGCTCTGATTGCCTTACCAATGGTCATTGTTTACCCCGCATGCGCGGGGATCGACCCTCTTGGGGTTGATACGGAAGAACTTCGTACTCGTTTACCCCGCATGCGCGGGGATCGACCCCCCTCCTTCACTTTTTTGTCGCTGCGGAAACAGTTTACCCCGCATGCGCGGGGATCGACCTTGATCGAAGAACCTCCGGCTAAAACAATATTCGTTTACCCCGCATGCGCGGGGATCGACCTGGATCGAAGAAGAGTGTGGAGAAAAGCGGAAGGTTTACCCCGCATGCGCGGGGATCGACCGTTGATAGCAAAACAAAGGGACGCGCATGTCCAGTTTACCCCGCATGCGCGGGGATCGACCTGGGAAGTGCTAACAACAGTAACAGTGCCCAAAGTTTACCCCGCATGCGCGGGGATCGACCTCCCCACTTCTTCCCCCACAAATACGTAAAACGGTTTACCCCGCATGCGCGGGGATCGACCGAAGGGACGAATACCTATCTGCAAAGTGGGGACGTTTACCCCGCATGCGCGGGGATCGACCTCCAAAGGTTAGAGTCGCTTGCAGCCACGTTGGGTTTACCCCGCATGCGCGGGGATCGACCTGGCTTTTGCTTTTTCTTCAATCTCCCTGTATTGTTTACCCCGCATGCGCGGGGATCGACCTTGCTAGCGCGTACCTCAGCGCTTTTCTCACCAGTTTACCCCGCATGCGCGGGGATCGACCCAATAAAACTTACAGAAAAAGCTTGCGCTATAGGTTTACCCCGCATGCGCGGGGATCGACCACAGATTTTATTCTCCAGGAGCTGGATACGCAGGTTTACCCCGCATGCGCGGGGATCGACCCGAAGTCAACCAATGCCTGAATGAGCTCCTGCCGTTTACCCCGCATGCGCGGGGATCGACCGTGGTTGAGGTACTTGCGCGCCCACAGTCCTATGTTTACCCCGCATGCGCGGGGATCGACCCGTCTATGATCCCATTATGCGCTACGGCAAGCGGTTTACCCCGCATGAGCGGGGATCGACCTCCAGAAGTTGGTATAGTAGCCTAGTTCGTAGTGTTTACCCCGCATGCGCGGGGATCGACCGCCGCCAGGTGGCCCCGGGCGTTAAGGCACAGGGTTTACCCCGCATGCGCGGGGATCGACCGTTCGATTTCTTCGCCGGTTTCCGCCTCGAAGGGTTTACCCCGCATGCGCGGGGATCGACCCATCTCCAATACCTCTAGCAGCTCACAGTATTCGTTTACCCCGCATGCGCGGGGATCGACCTGGGGCGCTTAGTCTTGCGGAGGCCCTGGGGACGTTTACCCCGCATGCGCGGGGATCGACCCCACCTTCACTTCAGTTCAGCCCCTCCCAACAGGTTTACCCCGCATGCGCGGGGATCGACCACTGGGGCACTCACCACTAGGAGGCTCAGAAGCGTTTACCCCGCATGCGCGGGGATCGACCATACACGAACGGTTCGGCTATGCGCCGAAAGGGGTTTACCCCGCATGCGCGGGGATCGACCCTGGATCTGCTAGTCCTTCAGCGAGACCGCCAGGTTTACCCCGCATGCGCGGGGATCGACCCTTTGCCTTCTCCTTGTCGACAAGGAAGGAAGCGTTTACCCCGCATGCGCGGGGATCGACCCAGACTTACGGGTGAAGTGCGCAGAACCAGATTGTTTACCCCGCATGCGCGGGGATCGACCGAACACAGATAAAAAAGAGGCTGGCTTCCTAAAGTTTACCCCGCATGCGCGGGGATCGACCAAGCTAGCTCGAATTGTCTGAAAACTTCTCGAAGTTTACCCCGCATGCGCGGGGATCGACCCCCTTTACCAGAAGGAGAAAGGAGAATCAGTTAGTTTACCCCGCATGCGCGGGGATCGACCGTTTTTCCATAATTCCTGTCCTGGCACCACGGTGTTTACCCCGCATGCGCGGGGATCGACCTTGATAGGATAAGGCTTGATCCAGGGGCTGGAAGTTTACCCCGCATGCGCGGGGATCGACCCGAAGGCAGAATTATTTATTTGACACCTTCCAAGTTTACCCCGCATGCGCGGGGATCGACCGGATTTCTTTCAGGAAGTCAATCTGCGCTTGGTGTTTACCCCGCATGCGCGGGGATCGACCTTGGCGCACTGGTTAGTGTCGTGGTTTGGGTTGGTTTACCCCGCATGCGCGGGGATCGACCCGACAACGTCAATTCTCTCTATTTCGGTTTCTTGTTTACCCCGCATGCGCGGGGATCGACCTCGTCCAACCGATAAAGGAAAACCCTCGAACGAGTTTACCCCGCATGCGCGGGGATCGACCCTGGTCAAAGACCACTGTGGGGTCACCTGGGACGTTTACCCCGCATGCGCGGGGATCGACCGGAGGAAAACAGAATGAAATGGTTGTTGGTCAAGTTTACCCCGCATGCGCGGGGATCGACCTTCCTTCCCAAAAAAGGAGGAAGAAAGAATGCAGTTTACCCCGCATGCGCGGGGATCGACCCTTGAAGCAGACACCACCGCCATCCATGAGTATGTTTACCCCGCATGCGCGGGGATCGACCAGCTAACGTGCGAGGAGAGTGGTGGTAATGGCTGTTTACCCCGCATGCGCGGGGATCGACCGCTACGGCTTCCGAACTGGACCTGCTAGTCCTTGTTTACCCCGCATGCGCGGGGATCGACCCTGATATTTTGGGGTTTTATGCGTATGTGGAAAGTTTACCCCGCATGCGCGGGGATCGACCCTTGAAGCAGATACCACCGCCATCCATGAGTATGTTTACCCCGCATGCGCGGGGATCGACCTTGTCCTTCCCTCTTTATACAGTCGTCGTGCCAGTTTACCCCGCATGCGCGGGGATCGACCCTACGGGGCACTAAGTACTATATAGGAAACGACGTTTACCCCGCATGCGCGGGGATCGACCCGAAGAGGCTATAGCTAACATCACGGCGTACTGGTTTACCCCGCATGCGCGGGGATCGACCTGACACCAGGATAGGTGTCATAGTGGTCAGAGTGTTTACCCCGCATGCGCGGGGATCGACCTTTTCTTCATCGTAGTCCCCTCCTTCGCTTCCCGTTTACCCCGCATGCGCGGGGATCGACCGCGCCCCGGGTCGGGCCATCGTCCTCCTTCACAGTTTACCCCGCATGCGCGGGGATCGACCCCAAAAAATAAGGAGGGGTTGACGTGATAAAAAGTTTACCCCGCATGCGCGGGGATCGACCCTACGCGCAGCAGCTTAGAGAGGAAAAGGCACTGTTTACCCCGCATGCGCGGGGATCGACCTATATCGGTGGTTGCATCTATTGCAACACTTGCGTTTACCCCGCATGCGCGGGGATCGACCCGTGCATATCGAAAAGGGCTTTATGACTCTAAAGTTTACCCCGCATGCGCGGGGATCGACCGTGCGGGCTTTTGTCGACCGTGCTAGGAAGGGGGTTTACCCCGCATGCGCGGGGATCGACCATCTCATGTGCGTATCGAACTAGAAAAACCGAAGTTTACCCCGCATGCGCGGGGATCGACCTCTGTAGCGACGATCGTAACCTACTGCAGCTAAGTTTACCCCGCATGCGCGGGGATCGACCGTAAGAAAGGAAAGCTTTCTTCTTCGCTTTGAGGTTTACCCCGCATGCGCGGGGATCGACCTCGCTAGTGCATACCTTAGTGCTTTTTTTATCAGTTTACCCCGCATGCGCGGGGATCGACCCAAGCACCATAATCGGAAGTACCAACAACAGTAGTTTACCCCGCATGCGCGGGGATCGACCTTCCACAAGAATATAGGTTGCCGTATAACAATTGTTTACCCCGCATGCGCGGGGATCGACCTACAGATAAGAGCATAGCCGTTATTATCAGCGCGTTTACCCCGCATGCGCGGGGATCGACCTCCTTGGCACCGTGGTCCGGGATGGGGGCTTTGGTTTACCCCGCATGCGCGGGGATCGACCCATCTTCCAAAAAAGTCCATTCTTTGGGATAGTGTTTACCCCGCATGCGCGGGGATCGACCCGGTTCTCCGCCATGAAGATATGGCGGCTCCTGGTTTACCCCGCATGCGCGGGGATCGACCTCATAAATTTCGGGAATCTGCAAGTATTCAAAAGTTTACCCCGCATGCGCGGGGATCGACCCTACGTCAATAGTTTTTTCAAGTCGCTTCAAAGGGGCTCATTGTAGAATGAAATGCAACACGAAGAAATGAATGGAACCACAGCCAGAAACCCTGTATGATGTTGGTAACCAAACTAACACGATACGGAGGGTTTAGCTATGGTTCCTGAACATAAGAATA
>FZPS01000062.1_pt4637 | contig 17958 bp, 15 predicted proteins | sample 1817821 | NCBI WGS metagenome assembly FZPS01 (sample SAMEA104158645, study PRJEB21678) | metagenome | place: Germany | collected 2015-04-21
AGGGTATTTTTGACTTCCCTGGGAGTAATAGTACTCCTTCTTTATCGTCCTGTAGGCATTTTTAGGGACGTGTATAAAAAGCACCAAATAATCATAAAGGGTTTAACAGGTGCAGCTATAGGCGCTATTGCAGCCTTTATCTTCAATGATTCAGGAATAGTCGCTGCAGCAACAGCCACCATATTTATCGCACCACCTTTTGTGCTTCTAATTATGGATGAAATAGAGAAAAAGGTTAGAGATGGGGTGTGGCAAGATGGAATACACCTCAAAACCTAAAGTAGCTGAACTTATAAGAAAAGCAAATGGAGGCATGAAAGAACATTATATATCTTTGATAGAAGGACTAATAGTTGCTGGAATAGAGGTAATTGCTATATGTAGCTTTTCATTAAAGGATAGACAAAAGCTTAAAAAAGTAGGCGCAACTGTGATTCCTTTCATTTTAAAAGATAGAATAAATCCCATATGGGATATCTTGGCTATCCTTAGATTAACAAGAATACTGCGAAAAAATAAAATAGATTTAGTTCACTGCCATGGTTTTAGAGCGGGAATGATAGGGCGAGTTGCTGCTTTATTGGCCAAATGCCACTGCATTTACACAATACATAATTTTCTGCCTATGAACCTAGGAAAAAGAAGAATCAAAATAGTTGCCTGGGCAGAGAAGATATTATCTGGCATTACTAAAAAAATCATTACTGTATCTCAAGCGTTAAAAGATGAAGCTGCTCAGAGGTTAGGTATTGATAAACATAAAATAAGAGTTATTTATAATGGTATTGTACCTCCGCAAAAATCTAATACATCTAATAAAAGGCAGATAATTAGGGAGAAATGGGGAGTCTCTAAAGATGAAAAATTAGTAGGAACGGTAGCAAGACTAATTCCCTCTAAGGGCATAGAAACATTAATAGAAGCAGTGCCACTGGTTATGGAGCGCTATAGTCAAATAAAATTTATGATTGTGGGAGATGGCCCACAGCTAAGTTTTCTTAAAGAAAAAGCAAAGAAACTGAATTGTGATAAAAATATTATATTTGCTGGATACAGTGAATATATATGGTACTATTATGAAGCTTTTGATATCTTTGTTTTGCCTTCTCTATCAGAAGGCTTAGGCATATCGATATTGGAAGCAATGGCAATGGGCAACCCGGTTATTGCTTCAAGGGTTGGCGGTATTGAAGAAATAGTAAAGCATAATTGGAACGGGTATTTAATAACACCTGGTAACAGTAGAGAGCTAGCTGATGCTGTTTTATACTATCTGGCCAATCCTTATAAAGCACAGGAGTATGCAGATAAAGCCAAATTAGAGTTAAATGATAAATTTCATTTAGATAATATGGTCAAGGAAACATTTCAGATTATTCGTGAAGTTCTTAATTCATAAAATAGTATTAATAGAATCAGAAAACCAAGTAAAGGGTGAGGGTAATGAACTTAAAACTATTCTTTTTATCTTTTTGGTTACTGTTTATTGCAGAACTGGGAGATAAAACTCAGTTAACGGTGTTTACTCTTGTAACCCAGCATAAAGATCCATGGCCTATTTTTTTAGGTTCTTCTTTAGGTCTAATTGTTGTGACCTTATTGGGAAGCTTTTTAGGAGATTTTGTGTGCAAATATATACCAGCCACCATACTAAAGCTGGCGGCTGGCATAATGTTTATGGTGATGGGTTTTTTTATTCTAAGGGAGTGCCTGGGCGAGTTACGATAAACCCATAATATGGTATCCGGCATCTACATGGATATTTTCTCCGGTTATTCCCCGCGATAATGAACTTAAAAGAAATACAGCTGTATCACCTACTTCTCGTTGAGAGACGGTTTTGCGCAGGGGTACTTTTTCTTCATAAACTTTGAGGATATCGTTAAATCCCTTTATTTCTCGAGCAGCAACAGTTTTTATAGGACCTGCAGAAATGGAATTTATCCGAATATTTTCTGGTCCTAAATCGGCTGCAAGGTAACGGACTGACGATTCAAGAGCAGACTTGGCCACCCCCATAACATTATAGTTCTGTACTACTCTTTCTCCCCCTATGTAGGTTAAGGTAACAATGCTGCCGCTCTCCTTCATTAAGGGACGGGCATACTTACTAATAGCTACCAGGGAGTAAGTACTGATATTCTGAGCTAGCAGATAGCCTTCACGGGAAGTTTCATAATATGCTCCTTCTAGCTCCTCTTTCTTTGCATAGGCAATACTATGAACTATTCCGTGAATGATACCAACATCTTTTTCTATATTAGCAAATAGTTCTATAATATCTTGGTCCTGGGTTACATCACATTTATAGAGACGAATGTGGGGTAGATCTTTTGTTAACTTTCGTAGGCTGGATTCATTCCTTTCACCTTGGTAAGTAAGAATCAAATTAGCACCAGCATCTAAGCATGCTTGTGCAATACCCCAGGCAATACTCCACTTGTTGGCAACTCCCATAATAAGGATCGTTTTGTCTTTGAGTAAAGTATTCATTTACAACCATTCCTTTCGTCCTTTGGTTCAAAACCAACAAATTGGTTATATAAATTATAATGGAACTTATAGTCTGGTGCAAGGATAGAAAATTTATAAATATTAAATAGTCTTTGAATTATTTGCAAAAAGGTAGTATTATAATATAATAATGTTGGACAACCGCCAATGATGTGTTATAATATTAAAGATTATTAACGTATATAGAAATTATGAAGAACTAAGGAGGACGTTTTTGTGAAAACTAGTGTGGAAAAACTTGAAAATAGCAAAGTTAAACTAGAGATTGAGGTAGATGCCCAGCAATTCGATGAAGCCATGGAAAAGGCCTATTTAAAGAATCGAGGTAGCATTACTATTCCTGGTTTTAGAAAGGGTAAGGCACCCCGTAAAATTATTGAGCGTTATTATGGTGAAGGCATTTTTTATGAAGATGCTATAAACGAAGCCTGTCCTAAAGCATATGATGAGGCTGTAAGAGAGAGTGGCATAGAGCCTGTAGAACAGCCCACTATTGATATTGTCCAAATCGGTGGAGGTCAAAATTTTATCTTTACAGCAGAGGTCACTGTTAAACCTGAGGTAGAGCTGGGACAGTATAAAGGAATAGAAATTAATAAGGTAGAGTATAATGTTACAGACCAGGATATAGATGAGCAGCTTGAAATGGTTAGAGAACAAAATGCAAGGTGGATTTCTGTAGAAGATAGAGCAGCCAAGGAAGGAGATCTTCTAACCATTGACTATAAGGGATATGTAGATGGAGAGGCCTTCGAAGGAGGCACTGCTGAAAATCAGACTTTAGAAATTGGTTCTCAACGCTTTATACCCGGTTTTGAGGAACAACTTATAGGTGTCAAGGTTGGGGAGGAAAAGGAGATTCAAGTAACCTTTCCTGAAGAATACCACGCTGAGGATCTAAAAGGTAAAGAAGCTACCTTTGAGATCAAAGTTCATGAGATAAAAGAGAAAGAACTACCAGAGCTAGATGATGAGTTTGTCAAGGATATTAGTGAATTTGATACCCTTGAGGAATACAAAGATAATTTAAGAAAGACTATGGAAGAAAACTCCAAACAAAGAGAAAAGGTAGAAATGGAAAACCAGCTACTGGAGAAGGTAGTGGAAAATGCTAAGGTAGATATTCCAGAAGTCATGGTAGAAAATGAGATTGATGCCATGGTAAGGGATATGGACTTTAGATTGAGATATCAGGGTATGAATCTGCAAACCTACCTTGATATGATAAATACTACTATGGAGGATTTTAGAGCTCAATTTAAAGATGATGCATATAATAGGGTTAAGCTACAATTAACCATAGATCAAATTATTAAAGAAGAAAAAATCGAAGCAACTGATGAAGACTTAGAGCGGGAATACACTAGAATAGCAGAAGAATACAAACTTGATCTTGATAGAGTTAAAAATGATTACCAGGGCCGTGAAGAGGGTCTTAAAAATAGTCTAGCCGTACAAAAGGCAGTGGACTTTCTTATGGAACATGCGGTAGTTGTTGAAAAACAGGAAGAAACACAAGAAGAGCAAGAATCTGAATAGGAGACTAAGAAATAAAAAACAGATGTATATAAGGATATTAATTAATAGGGAGGGAACAATACAGTGAATTTAGTACCTATAGTTGTCGAACAGACTAATCGGGGTGAAAGATCTTATGATATATATTCCCGATTACTGGAAGACCGTATTATATTCTTAGGTGGACCTATTAGCGATATAACGGCTAATTTGGTAGTAGCTCAATTGCTATTTTTGGAAGCCAAGGATCCTGACAAGGATGTATTGCTATATATAAATAGTCCAGGTGGCTCAGTAACTGCCGGAATGGCGATATACGATACAATGCAATATATAAAATGTGATGTTTCCACAATATGTGTTGGAATGGCTGCTTCTATGGGTGCATTTTTATTAGCTGCTGGTACTAAAGGCAAGCGTTTAGCTCTACCCAATAGTGAGATTATGATTCATCAACCATTGGGTGGTGCCCAAGGCCAGGCTTCTGATATTGCTATACATGCTGAGCAAATATTAAAACTTAAGAAAAAAATAAATGAAATTTTAGCTGACAGAACAGGGCAATCCATTGAAAAAATCGAGAGGGATACAGATCGTGACTTCTTTATGTCAGCAGAAGAAGCCAAGGCCTATGGCATTATAGATGATGTCATTACCTCTCGTAAATAAATGATTGTAAGATGCATACTATATTATATTGTATGGAATAGTATGCTCTTATAGAAGATAGTAACATTCGCAATCTACAAGCCATATAGCCTAATGGCAAGAGCGAACAAGTTAGAGAAGAGGTGAAAGTATGGCTAGATATGATGATAGAAAGCAGCTCAAATGTTCATTCTGCAGTAAGACTCAAGAGCAGGTAAGGCGCTTGGTTGCTGGCCCTGGAGTTTATATTTGCGACGAATGTATAGAGTTATGCCAGGAGATCATCGAAGAAGAATTTGATGATGCTACTGATTTGGATATAAGGGATATACCAAAACCTAAAGAGATAAGAGAGATTCTTGATCAATACGTGATTGGTCAAGATGCTGCTAAGAAAACTCTATCAGTAGCAGTTTATAACCATTATAAAAGAATAAACAGTGATGTAGCAAAAGATGACGTAGAGATATTCAAAAGCAACATTGTCATGCTAGGTCCTACAGGATCAGGTAAAACTTTACTGGCCCAGACCTTAGCCAAAATATTAAATGTACCTTTTGCCGTAGCTGACGCTACCTCCTTAACTGAAGCAGGATACGTAGGTGAGGATGTAGAAAATATTCTACTAAAATTGATACAAGCAGCTGATTATGATGTAGAACGAGCTGAAAAAGGCATAATATATATAGACGAAATCGACAAGATAGCTAGAAAATCTGAGAATCCTTCCATAACTAGAGATGTGTCAGGGGAAGGAGTACAACAAGCTCTGCTTAAAATTTTAGAGGGTACTGTTGCTAGCGTGCCTCCTCAGGGAGGTAGAAAGCATCCTCATCAGGAGTTTATACAGATAGACACTACCAACATTTTATTTATCTGTGGTGGTGCCTTTGATGGAATAGAAAAGATCATACAGAATAGAATTGGTAAAAAATCTATAGGCTTTGGTGCTGAGATACGAAGCAATCAAGATGCAGATATTGGAGAAATTTTATCTCAAATTCTTCCTGAGGATCTTTTGAAGTATGGATTAATTCCCGAGTTTGTAGGTAGAGTACCGGTAATTGTTACCTTGAATTCACTGGATGAAGAAGCCTTGATAAAGATTCTTAAAGAACCTAAAAATGCTCTAGTTAAGCAGTATCAAAAGCTGCTTGAAATGGATGGAGTAACTTTAGAATTTGAAGAGGAAGCACTCAGACTCATTGCACACAAAGCAATTGAAAGAAAAACTGGCGCACGTGGTTTAAGAGCAATTTTAGAAGAAATCATGCTAAATGTGATGTATGAAATTCCATCTAGAGACGATGTAGAAAAATGCATCATAACCAGGGATACTGTAGAAAATTACAGCGATCCAATATTGATACTCTCAGAGGGTCAAAAAGGCCGAAAGGGAATGAAAAAGACTAAAGAAAAAAGAGAATCAGTATCTTAAATAGGAGCCTACAAGGCTCCTATTATTATATGGAAATAGTTCCCGGTAAGCTAGTTGGATAAAAGCTGTCTCTGTTCAGCATAATAAAAATATCATGCCAAAATGGAAAAAGCATATTCAATAAAGGAGGCAGTGCTTTGCTGGGAAATATATTAGCTGCAATAAATTTATTTTTTGCCATTGTAATAGGTCTATATTTTCTCAATTTACTTAGAGGACAACAGGGTAACAAAGTAGCTATAGAAAAAGAATCCAGGAAGGAACTAGAGAAACTCCAAAGGCTTAGGGAAATTTCGCTTACTGAACCTTTATCGGAAAAGACAAGGCCTAGAGCTTTTGAAGAAATAATTGGTCAGGAGGAAGGGCTAAAGGCCTTAAGAGCAGCTTTGTGCGGGCCAAATCCCCAGCATGTATTGATATATGGCCCACCGGGAGTGGGTAAAACTTGTGCAGCTCGGGTTGTTCTTGAAGAAGCAAAACAAAATCCTGTATCACCTTTTCGTAAGAATGCTAAATTTATAGAGATGGACGCTACTTCTATCCGCTTTGACGAGCGCAGTATTGCAGATCCCTTGATTGGCTCAGTACATGATCCTATCTACCAAGGCGCTGGTCCCTTAGGAGTAGCAGGTATACCTCAACCTAAGCCAGGTGCTGTCACCAAGGCTCATGGAGGAGTTCTATTTTTAGATGAGATAGGAGAGCTTCATCCCATACAAATGAATAAACTGTTAAAAGTACTTGAAGACCGTAAGGTATTTCTAGAAAGTGCCTATTATAATTCAGAGGACAGTAATATCCCCCGACATATACACGATATTTTTAGAAATGGACTGCCTGCGGATTTCAGATTAATAGGTGCAACTACCAGAAGTCCTGAAGAGATACCTCAGGCTATTCGGTCTAGATGTATGGAGATTTTTTTCAGGGGCCTAACTCAGGAAGAAAATATGATCATTGCAAGAAATGCTGCTAAAAAAGCTGGATTTGACATTGATGAGAAGAGTGTTGAAAAAATAGGCCAGTATGCGACCAATGGCAGAGAAACCGTTAATATGGTTCAGTTGGCGGGAGGATTAGCTTTAACTGAAGGACGAAATAATATTATGATAAAGGATATTGAATGGGTTATTAGTAGCGGCCATTATTCCCCACGACCTGAAAAAAAGATAGCTGATACACCTCAGGTTGGATATGTTAACGGGCTGGCAGTATATGGTGCAAATCTGGGAACTATCATCGAGGTTGAAGCTTCGGCTTTACCTACAATTAAGGGAAATGGTATTATCACAGTAACAGGTATTATAGATGAAGAAGAAATTGGTGCTGGAGGCAAAAGAAGTAGGCGAAAGAGTACAGCTAAAGGCGCTGTAGATAATGTTATGACAGTTATAAGAAAGTATTTAGATGTGGATCCCAGAGACTATGATATTCATCTTAACTTCCCTGGCGGAATTCCAATAGATGGTCCATCAGCAGGAATAAGTATGGTGACTGCCGTATATTCGGCCATAAAAGGAATCCCCATCGATAATGGTGTTGCCATGACCGGAGAGATATCCATTAGAGGTGAGGTAAAGGCTGTGGGAGGGGTAAATGCAAAGCTGCAGGCTGCGGTAGAAGCAGGGGTTAAAAAAGTTATAATACCAAAGGATAACTGGAATGAGCAATACTCTGAATACCCTATTAAAGTGATTCCAGTTTATAGGATAGAAGAAGTTATCAACCAAGCTTTATGGGAGAGACAAGGACAAAAAAGATTGGAACCTACTGTACAAAACACCAATTTACTTAGCGCATCAGCAAGGGGGAATTACAAAACTTAAGGGATGTTTTTAGTATTACTGAAAAATGCCGCGTTATTAACCGGCATTTTTTGCCTTGCATGGGTTTGTTCTAAAGGATATAATTATTATACCTCACGACATGATTAGATAAAATAATTGATTGGTTTATAACTATTAAAGGAGCGAGGGATAATGACAGAGAAAAACAAAAGAACCAGAACACTGCCATTGCTTCCCCTTCGGGGATTGACGGTTTTTCCATATATGGTATTACATTTTGATGCTGGGAGACCGAAATCCGTTGCAGCATTAGAGCAGGCTATGGTTAATAATCAGGAAATATTCTTGGTAGCTCAAAAGGAAGCTGAGATTGATGATCCGGATGAAGATAACATTTACAAAGTTGGAACAGTATCAAAAATTAAGCAGCTCCTTAAGCTGCCAGGAAATACTATCAGAGTTTTAGCCGAAGGTATAAGCAGAGGGAAAATTTTGGAATTCATTGATAATGATAAGTTTTTTGAAGTAGTGATAGAAGAACAAATAAGGGACGAGGAAGTGGATAGCCTAGAAAGCGAAGCATTAATGAGAACTGTAATGGACGCTTTTGAGGAATACATTAAGTTAAGCAATAAAATATCTCCAGATGCCCTAGTTTCTATCAGTTCAGTTGAAGAGGCCGGCCAGTTTGCCGATATTGTGGCAGCAAATGTCCTAGTTAAAAACAGCGACAAGCAGGAAGTTTTAGAGGCCTTTGATGCTATGGAAAGGCTGGAAATTCTATATAAGTTTTTAGAGCGGGAAATTCAAATATTAAAAATAGAGAAGAAGATAAACATAAGAGTAAAAAAACAGATAGACAAGGTACAAAGAGAGTACTATCTTAGGGAACAGATGAAGGCCATCCAAAAAGAATTAGGGGAAGGAGACAGTATATCTTCCGAAGTAGAGGAGTACAGGGAAAAAATAAAAATGGCTAATCTACCTGAGTTAGTAGAAGAAAAAGCAGAGAAGGAGTTAGAGCGTTTTTCCAGAACTCCCATTTCTTCACCAGAAAGTGCTATAATCCGTACCTACTTAGATTGGGTTTTGGAGCTGCCTTGGAATTATGAAACTGACGATAATAAAGATCTAAAAGCAGCTGCACGTATTTTGGATGAAGATCATTACGGACTGGAAAAGGTGAAGGAACGAATACTAGAATATCTGGCAGTACTTCAGCTAACTGAAAGTATGAAGGGGCCAATACTTTGCTTTGTAGGGCCACCAGGGGTCGGTAAGACATCTATTGCTAAATCCATAGCCAGAGCACTAGGACGGAAATTTGTCAGAATGTCCTTAGGTGGCGTACGAGATGAGGCAGAAATAAGAGGACACAGACGGACTTATGTAGGTTCTATACCAGGAACTATAATATCTTCTATTAGGCAAGCCGGATCAAAAAATCCAGTTTTCCTGCTTGATGAAATAGACAAGATGAGCAGTGATTTCCGAGGCGATCCCGCATCGGCCATGTTGGAAGTATTGGATCCAGAGCAGAATTCATCATTTAGAGATCATTATTTGGAACTACCTTTTGATCTATCAAAGGTTATGTTTCTAACTACTGCTAATACACTGGATACAATACCTCCCCCTTTGCTGGACAGGATGGAAGTAATACGAATTGCAGGCTATACCGAAGATGAAAAAACCAATATTGCCATTAAATATCTGATTCCTAAACAGCTAAAAGGGCATGGACTAAAGAAGGGTGATATCATCATACCAGAGAAAACTATTCGAGATATTATTAATTACTATACCAGAGAAGCGGGCGTAAGAAATTTAGAAAGGCAAATAGCTACAATATGTAGAAAAGGGGCAAGAATCTTACTGGAAACTGGCAAAAAAAGACTTAGAATAAGTCAAAAAGGATTATCTAAATATCTGGGAGTACCACGATATAGCTATGGCAAAGCCAATATAAAGAATGAAATAGGATTGGTAACAGGATTAGCCTGGACGGCTGTAGGTGGGGATACCCTAAATGTTGAGGTTACGCCTATGCCAGGAACAGGAAAACTGGTACTTACAGGACAGCTGGGTGATGTTATGAAGGAATCAGCTAGAGCAGGTCTTAGCTATATAAGATCAAAGGTTGATGAATTTGGGATAGATCCAGAATTCTATAAGAATATGGATATCCATATACATGTACCTGAGGGTTCTATTCCAAAAGATGGACCTTCAGCCGGAATAACCATGGCTACAGCAATTATTTCTGCATTAACCAAGACCCCTGTTAGACGGGATGTAGCTATGACAGGTGAGATCACTCTAAGGGGTAGGGTGTTGCCTATAGGGGGACTTAAGGAAAAAATATTGGCTGCTCATCGGGCTGGTATTACAAAGGTTATAATTCCTACGGAAAATTTAAAGGATATGGATGAGATCCCGGACAATATAAAGAAAGAAGTTGAGATAGTAGCTGTGGATCATATAGAGAAAGTTTTGGAACACGCATTGGTTGGAGGGGTAAAAAATGGAGATAAAAAAAGCTGAGTTTGTCACCAGTGCTATAAAGCCTGATCAGTATCCCGCAGATCACTTGCCTTATGTGGCTTTGGTGGGTAAATCAAATGTAGGCAAATCCTCAATGATAAATACCATTACTAACCGTAACAAACTGGCCAAAACCAGTAGTCAGCCGGGCAAGACCCGGCTGGTAAATTTCTATAGAATTAATGACGCCTTCTATTTGGTGGATCTTCCTGGCTATGGATTTGCTCGGGTATCTAAAAAGGAAAAGATTAAATGGGCTAATATGATTGAGACTTTTCTAGCTACTCCTAATTTGCTTGGAATTATTCAACTGGTAGATATAAGGCATAATCCAACGGCCGATGATATTACCATGATGAATTGGATAAAACATTTTAATATTCCTTTAATAGTATTGGCAACTAAGGCAGATAAGCTAGGTAAAACACGAATAAAGCCTCAAATAAACAAAATACGAAAGCAACTTGATCTCTCTCAACATATACCTCTTATTTCCTTTTCTTCTGAAACTGGACTTGGCAAAGAGGAAGTATTAAAGGCAATAGACCATTTATTTACAGATCATCTGGGTTTTGAGGGTTAATAAGTATTACAGTATTACCCAAAGTTATTCTTTGGGTATTCTCTTCCTCTCCACCATTTTCTTCTATATGTTTTTCAGTCTCATCATCAGTATTTTCTTTAAATGGTTCTTCCTTTACTTCCTCTACTTTTTCTTCTTCTACTTTACTTTTTTCTGCTTTTTCCTGATCTTCTTCTTTGGTATTCATCTGATCAATGTCTAAATCCTGACTTTCATGTGGCAGGGGTTTATTCTCTACTGATATACTTTTATTTTCTTCTGGAGTATCTATCTGTATTCTCTTATCTTCTGCTTCCAGTTCTTGATTCTTACTGGATTCTTTTAACTTGTTTGTATTCTTGTGTTGGTCGTTGGTATTCTGTATGCCATAAACTCTTGCACTAGCTTGCCTAGTACGAATCTGTAATTGCTTTATCTGAAAATTCAATTGCTTGATCTGAGCGTTAATATTGAAAAGGGATCTTTCATTAATTTGCACCTGATCCTGAAGACTATATATTATGGAGTTTAAATGGTCGATTTGAGAAAAGAGATTGTTTATTGCCTCTCTTAATCTTTTATTATCCTGTTTTAGGGATTCAACAGCTGGTTTCATATTGATATAATCCGTATATTCTTTTTGTTGTGTACTCTCATAGGATGATGATCTTAATATACCATGGTCGGTATTTTTATTGAAAATAGTAGAATCTATATTAATACCAGCCGTTTTTAAATTAGGAAAGCTCTGACCCCATAATCTCATGTTTTTTGGTTCTCCTTTATCTAGAACTACCAGATTGTGCAAGACAGCATCATAATCCAGACTTTCTTTGAGGAGTTCCGGTGCTGACCAGGTTTGACCAAAGTCCCTTGAATACATTTTATATAAAGATTTATCTTCTTTCCATAGGCAATAAAGATTGTTATCTTCTAATATTAAGGGTACTTCAATCTTGTGGGTGCTTTCATGTATTACTTTTTCTTTCCATCTTTTACTAGTATCTTTTGAGGGTTTAAATAGATACCTTATCTCGTAGACTTTTTCTGTTTCCCTGGCCCAAATTATATGCAGGTTTAGTTGAGAATCTATAAAAAGCTCATAGTCATTATTATCTGATGAAGAGTGTATAGCTATTGGATCAATCCAGGAAAGAGCTGCTGGATCGTAAATACATTGGTAAAGATGGAAACGTTGTCTAAGTTTTTGCGTAAACAGCAAGTGTAGCCTGTTCTTGTTATCAATAAATAGACTTTTAAATGTGGTTATTTGATCAGACATAAACCTCCAAAGTTTCCCACCATACCATTTTCCTTTATGAAGATAATAATGTATTAATGTTTCACCACTCCTACTTAAGGAATGGTTTATATAGTAAAGAATATGTATTCCTGTTGGGGAAGAGAGCATTGAAAAATAGGAGATATCCTGAAATCTAGAATAAATTCGTTCTATAACCTGACTTTTCCATTTTCCTTCTGTTAATTCAAAGAATATAAGATGGCGGGTTGTGGTATAGGCTAAAATACGAATTATCCCCATATTGTCTATGGTGGCACAAAAATTATTTATAGGCTGTGAATTTATATAATCATGGCTGGACCAATCTTTTTTCTCCTTAGTAGTATACATAATCTTTTTGTTTTCCGATAAATAGAAATACCATATAACACCTTTTTGATCTTGCAAGATGTAACTTTCTCTATGATAAATCATGTCATTCATCAATCTATCCCCCTTATAAAAGTTATAAGCTTTAATATTATAGATATTCACAAAAAAACCTTCTCTTACATACTATGCAATATAAGGAGCGCACATGCTCCAATGTATGGAACCACTTATAAAAGGGGGTTAAAAGATGTCATTTTATTCTCAAAAAAACCAAGGGAATGAGATGTGTCCTTCGCTTATTGGTTTTGAAGGATTAAAAAGGATCAAAGAACGGGTCTGCGTTCAGGTCAATAAAGTATATGATGCTTGTTTACAGCAGGAGACTTTAGAAGATGTAAGAGTGAATCTTACCCATATTAGGGGCAGTGGCTTTGAGCCACCTCTAAATATAATCAGTTGCAGAAGTACTTCTGTTACAGGCAAGTTAGTAGGAACCATAATTGAAAGACTAGAGGATAGACCTAATTTTGCTAGGGTTAGAACTAAAGTAGAAATACCTATTGAAGTAGTATTTGAAGACAAAAAAGGTAGAGAGGGTTCAGGCAGAGCTGTTATAGTAATACCTAAAGATGTTATAATGTTTGTACCAGATGAATCCGTTATTCCTTTCCAACTAGAGAGTGTTGTCAATGCCATTTGTGTATCTGGTATGTTTGTACCAGGCGATGCTTTCAGGTTTGATCTGGATGTATGTGTTACTGTTATACTTAAGATAATTGCAAAGGTAGAATTATTAATACCAGCATATGGTTTCTGCGATATTCCTCCTTGCGAAGAGTTTGCAGCTAACATTTGTGATGAATTCTTCAGATTACCTTTATTCCCGCCGCAACTTGAGGATATGCCCTTAGATCCCAAGCCCTGCCCAAGACCAAGGTTATTATCTGAAGAGAATGAAGAAGATTAAGGGTAAGAAATCCTATAGGTGAAAAATCCTATAGGATTTTTTATTTATTCGGGAGTAAGTATTTAATTTTGCCATATGAAAATACTGGCTAAATAAGGGAAAGGATGATAAAATGGATATAAACAAAATCGTAGTTGTATACATTAATTTTTTGTCATTTAATGCCAAGGGTCCAAAATATGTTTGAAAGGATGGGTGTGGATTATGACAAAAGAAAACCTAATAAAACAAAATATTATTGAAGGTAAAACCTCTCTGGGAATTGAGTTTGGATCTACCCGAATAAAAGCAGTACTAATAGGAGAGGATCATAGTCCCATAGCTTCCGGCAGCCACAACTGGGAAAATAAGCTGGAGGATGGAATATGGACATACCATCTGGATGATGTATGGACTGGCCTGCAAAGCAGTTATGCTAAGCTAGCTGAGGATGTACAAAACAAATATGGGGTAACCCTAACTAAAGTAGGCTCCATGGGTTTATCTGGTATGATGCATGGATATTTGGTATTTGACAAGGGTGGAAATCAATTGGTACCCTTCCGTACTTGGCGCAATACCATTACTGAAGAGGCAGCAAGCATCCTTACTGAAAAATTTCAATTCAATATCCCTCAACGATGGAATATTGCTCACCTGTATCAAGCTATATTGAATAAAGAAGACCATGTCAAGGATATTGCATTTTTGACCACCCTGGCGGGTTATGTACATTGGAAGTTGACCGGTGAAAAGATATTGGGTGTAGGAGAAGCATCGGGAGTATTTCCCATAGACAGCACAAAAATCGATTACAATAAAAAAATGATGGAAGAGTTCGACCAGATGATTGCTCACCTCTCATTTGATTGGAAGCTAAGAGATATTTTGCCTGAGGTTCGAAATGCAGGAGAAAGTGGAGGGGTGCTAACTGAAGAAGGTGCTAGGCTGATAGATCCTACTGGGAAATTAGAGGCTGGAATTCCTCTATGTCCGCCAGAAGGTGACGCGGGAACCGGTATGGTAGCTACCAACAGTATAGCAGAGCATACTGGCAACGTTTCGGCAGGAACATCTATTTTTGCAATGATAGTACTGGAAAAGGAATTAAGTAGAGTATATACTGAGATTGATATGGTAACCACTCCCGCAGGAAAACCAGTTGCTATGGTACATTGTAACAACTGTACCTCGGACCTGGATGCATGGATTCGTGTTTTCGGCGAAGTTTTACAAGAAATGGGAGTAAAGGTAGATAAACCTGCTCTATACGATGCTTTATACTATAAGGCACTTGAAGGCGATAGGGATTGCGGTGGCCTGCTTTCCTACAATTATTATTCTGGTGAGCCCATTACTCAATTTGAAGAGGGACGACCCTTATTTGTACGTACGCCAAATAGCAATTTTAACTTTGCTAATTTTGCTCGTTGTTTACTGTTCTCCACAATGGGAACTTTAAAGGTGGGCATGGACATACTTACAGAAAAAGAGAATGTTAAAGTTGATAAACTGCTGGGTCATGGAGGGTTGTTTAAAACTAAAGGAGTAGGTCAGCAGCTTATGGCAGGTGCTCTGAACGTTCCTGTGGCGGTAATGGAATCTGCCGGTGAGGGTGGCGCCTGGGGTATTGCGCTATTGGCTGCTTACATGCTAAGAAAAGAAGAAGGAGAAACACTGGAGAGTTATCTCTCAAATAAGGTATTTTCTCAAATTGAAAGCCACAGTGTAGAACCTAAAGAAGATGATAGAAAAGGATTCGCTGAGTATATGGAAAAATATATAGATGGACTGGCCATACAGCGTGCAGCAGTGGAGCATCTAAAAATTGAATAAATTATAGCTTTTAGTTTATATCGAGACCCTTTTGTAGTACGAAGGGTCTCTTTTTATTGTGTCTAACTGTGGCTGTAAAAAAAATGTTTATAATAATTGATTTAGGTCACATTATTTTTTAGAAGACTGTGCTACAATATCTGCAGAAAGATGATAATAAAATTTTATTTAAAGGAGAGAGCTAGACAATGAAAAGATTTAATGAAGTAAAAAAGTTATATCTTGAAAGATTAAAGCAATTTGTTCCTATAGTAGACCGTGTTCATGGAGGAAGTCATCCAGAATTTCATGATGTGCGTAGAGTATTTGATCTAATTAATGAAAAAATTGAAAAAGCTGGGTCAGAAAAGCCAGAGTTAGCTGATGAATTCAATGAGTTGCGTAAAATTACCGATAATTACACTGTACCAGATGATGTATGTGAAAGCTATGAGGCGGTATATAATATGTTGGCTGAATTAGACGAGGCATATAGAGTATAGAATCATATTGACTATTGGCTGTTTACTTGTCAATAGTGCATTATGTTTATATAGGGATAATTGTTGAACTAGAAGAAAGGGAGGGAGGAGTCATGCAGAAGTATATTCTAAGTAAAAAAAATTCTATTATGTCAATTAGTGGTATATTAATTGTCATTGCTTTTATTAGCAAATGGACAATAGATAATATAGCTATTTTTACTTGGACCTTAATTATTGCTTCCATATTAGGAGCAGCACCTATAATTATTCAGGCATATCAAGCATTGAGGGTAAAAGTAGTAAGTATTGATGTTTTGGTTACTATAGCTGTAATTGGTGCATTTTTAATACAAAACTATGAGGAATCTGCAATCGTTACATTTTTATTCCTGTTTGGTGCTTATTTAGAGCAACGAACTTTAAACAAAACACGTTCAGCCATTAAGGAATTAACTGAAATGGCACCCGAAAGTGCTCTTAAACAGATGGAAAATGGTGAATTTGAACTAGTGGAAGTAGATGAAGTAGACGAAGGTGATATTCTTCTAGTTAAAACAGGAGCAAAAATACCAGTAGATGGTACAGTATTGTCCGGTGAAGGCAGTGTCAATGAAGCCAGTATTACGGGAGAATCTATACCAGTTGCAAAGGAAAAGGGTTCAAAAGTTTATGCTGGTACAATCCTAGATAATGGTACTATACAAATTGTTGCAGACCGGGTTGGTGAAGATACGACATTTGGAAAAATTATTGAGCTTGTGGAAGAAGCACAGGACTCAAAATCAGAAGCAGAACGCTTTATAGATCGCTTTTCAAAATACTATACACCAGCCGTTCTTATATTAGGTTTTGTTGTATGGTTGTTTTCAAAAAATATTGAATTAGCTATCACTATTCTGGTTCTGGGTTGTCCAGGTGCTTTGGTTATAGGAGTGCCTGTATCCAATGTTGCTGGAATTGGAAATGGAGCCCGAAACGGTATATTGTTAAAAGGTAGCGAAGTCATAAATGATTTTAGTAGATTGGATATAATGGTATTCGATAAAACAGGAACACTGACCATGGGAAATCCGTCAGTTTCTGAAAAAGTATATTATGGAGACAGCATTGATGAAACCTTAGGATATCTTGCAAGTGTAGAACGTGAGTCAGATCACCCGTTGGCTAAAGCTATTTTGGAAGAAATTGGCAATGCTACTATTTCACCAGTAGATAGCACTGAGGTTATAAAAGGCGAGGGGATTGTAGCCATTGTAAATGGGCATAGAATAGCTGTTGGTAATGTTGCTCTAATGGAAAAAGAAAACGTATCTCTCAGTGAAAAGTCTAAGACTGATATTGCCCGATTAGAGGCAAAAGGGGATTCTCTTGTACTAACTTCTGTTGACAGCGAACTGAAAATATTAATGGGTATTCGAGACCAGATTCGTCCAGGAGTTAAGGAAGATTTGCAAAGACTGAAAAAATTAGGAGTTAAAAATCTGGTCATGCTTTCAGGTGATAATCAGGGAACAGTTGATATTGTCAGTCGTGAACTAGGGTTAACTAAAGCTTATGGCAATATGTTGCCTCAAGATAAATCTCAATATATAAAAAAATTAATAGACGATGGCCAAATTGTAGCTTTTGTTGGGGATGGCGTTAATGACAGTCCATCATTAGCCCTGGCTAATATAGGTATAGCTATGGGGAGCGGTACAGATGTGGCCATAGAAACATCTGATGTTGTCCTAATGAATTCAGATTTCAGTCGGTTACCTCATGCTTTGGGATTAGCAAAGGCCACAGCTAGAAATATGAAGCAAAACATAGTTATTGCTATAGGTGTTGTATTAGTCTTACTTGGTGGAGTGCTATTTAGTGAATGGGTAAATATGTCTGTTGGCATGCTAGTACATGAGGCTAGTATCCTGGCAGTTATTCTTAATGGCATGAGATTATTACGATATAAACTAAGATAAATTGAAATAATTAAGTTAATCTAAATATTATTGAAAAAATGTGACTCAGATCAATGTTTTTTTAGATATAAGAAGTTATAATTAATATGCATTATTGAATTAGTCCAACAACTTCAGTATACAAT
>FZPS01000151.1_pt222 | contig 17954 bp, 13 predicted proteins | sample 1817821 | NCBI WGS metagenome assembly FZPS01 (sample SAMEA104158645, study PRJEB21678) | metagenome | place: Germany | collected 2015-04-21
GCATCGAGCACTGGTTCTGAATATGACAGGAACCAGTTTTCGTCAGCAGGGATCGCCCAAGGATTCATCAAGGAGGAAACAAAAGTGATAGGTAAGTGGATCACTTTTAGATGAGCCCGGTGGATCACTTTTAGATGAGCGAAAACACCTATCGGGTTTTCCAATGAGTTGCAACGATTATCGTACCGCCGCCGATGCTGTGCCGCCCAGGTTTCAATCCCTATCGGGTTTTCCAATGAGTTGCAACATCTACCTGGATGCCGAACTGCCCCGACGTGTCAAAGTTTCAATCCCTATCGGGTTTTCCAATGAGTTGCAACAATACGTGATGAAGCCGGGTACCGACCTTTTCCCTGGTTTCAATCCCTATCGGGTTTTCCAATGAGTTGCAACGGAGGTGGCGGCGTGAACGTCAGTGCCAATCAGATAGTTTCAATCCCTATCGGGTTTTCCAATGAGTTGCAACGGTAGGATCCCCGTACACTACTCTTGCCGCACCATAGTTTCAATCCCTATCGGGTTTTCCAATGAGTTGCAACGTATCTCTGGACCCAGTGCACCGAGACCCAGTTAGGTTTCAATCCCTATCGGGTTTTCCAATGAGTTGCAACCGCCGGGGGGTCGGACGCCGTCACGGCGAGTTCTCGTTTCAATCCCTATCGGGTTTTCCAATGAGTTGCAACATTGTCGACCAGGCGCCGGTGTGCGACATCACGCTCCGAGTTTCAATCCCTATCGGGTTTTCCAATGAGTTGCAACTCAATACGCGCCGGGCAACCCTTACAGGCCATAGGGGTTTCAATCCCTATCGGGTTTTCCAATGAGTTGCAACGCTATCCGGTACGCAGTGGCATAGCGGTGTTCTCGGTTTCAATCCCTATCGGGTTTTCCAATGAGTTGCAACCGATCAGGTCGGGGTGCTGGAAATCCTCCCGGAGCGTTTCAATCCCTATCGGGTTTTCCAATGAGTTGCAACCGTAGTGAGAGAGCCCGATGTACGGCCCCATTTCGGTGTTTCAATCCCTATCGGGTTTTCCAATGAGTTGCAACGCCGCCGGAAGCTCTGCAGGTCCACCCCGGCCCCGCCCCTGTTTCAATCCCTATCGGGTTTTCCAATGAGTTGCAACTTTTTCCGGGCGCTTGCAGACCAAAACCCTCTTGTAGCGGTTTCAATCCCTATCGGGTTTTCCAATGAGTTGCAACGGGCGACGACGCCGGCCACCTGGCACGCTTCTGAGAGGTTTCAATCCCTATCGGGTTTTCCAATGAGTTGCAACGCGGGGATCGACGATCTCCGTCAGCGCGCGGTTCCGTTTCAATCCCTATCGGGTTTTCCAATGAGTTGCAACAGCCCGGAGGGCCGACTACGCCCCGGTCAACCGACGAGTTTCAATCCCTATCGGGTTTTCCAATGAGTTGCAACATAGCATCATGCACCCGCTCTTCTTCTTCCTTCTCTGCGTTTCAATCCCTATCGGGTTTTCCAATGAGTTGCAACGCACGTCCTCGGGCGTGCCGGGCAACCAGTCGCCGGTGTTTCAATCCCTATCGGGTTTTCCAATGAGTTGCAACAAGAGGCCCGGCAGTACTACGAGGACCTGCCGGAAGTTTCAATCCCTATCGGGTTTTCCAATGAGTTGCAACGGAGCCGATAGGTAAACCGATATTCGGGGGAGTGAGGGTTTCAATCCCTATCGGGTTTTCCAATGAGTTGCAACCGGGGCTCACCGGTTCGATGTGGTCCCGCTCTCCCGACGTTTCAATCCCTATCGGGTTTTCCAATGAGTTGCAACGCATATCCCCGAAACACCTGTGCTCGCGCACCGTCGTTTCAATCCCTATCGGGTTTTCCAATGAGTTGCAACGGATGCCTTCGGGGAAGAACCGGAGGACGCATGAATGAGGTTTCAATCCCTATCGGGTTTTCCAATGAGTTGCAACCGTCTCCTGCCAGGCCGCCGGTGCGCCACATCGCCGGGTTTCAATCCCTATCGGGTTTTCCAATGAGTTGCAACGATCATCATGGTGCCGTGGAAGGTCTACCAGGGATCGTTTCAATCCCTATCGGGTTTTCCAATGAGTTGCAACGCAAATCCGGGTATACGTCCCGGATCCGCCCTTCCTTGTTTCAATCCCTATCGGGTTTTCCAATGAGTTGCAACTCCCCTCCCGGGGGAGAGTGATGCGGGGTGGGGGTGTTTCAATCCCTATCGGGTTTTCCAATGAGTTGCAACGTAGCGGTTTTTTCTCATACGCATTTGCCTTCAAAAAGTTTCAATCCCTATCGGGTTTTCCAATGAGTTGCAACCTGGCATTCCAGCTATTCCTCCTGCTGCCTCCTTGTTTCAATCCCTATCGGGTTTTCCAATGAGTTGCAACCGATGATCAGCGCGGGACGCCAGATCTTGTGAGGGAGTTTCAATCCCTATCGGGTTTTCCAATGAGTTGCAACGGTACTATGAGCGTCATGATCACGGTGTTCCCCAAGTTTCAATCCCTATCGGGTTTTCCAATGAGTTGCAACGTACACCTCGGCGGGCACCTACACGGTCACGCTAAATGCGTTTCAATCCCTATCGGGTTTTCCAATGAGTTGCAACCTCTCCCCCCCCCTCTCCCTCCCCCCCCCTATCAGGTTTCAATCCCTATCGGGTTTTCCAATGAGTTGCAACCCAAGACCACACTGATCGGGATTGACGTACACAGTTTCAATCCCTATCGGGTTTTCCAATGAGTTGCAACGCCGCCCAGGTCTCCGGGACGGCTGCCGGGTTAGCACGTTTCAATCCCTATCGGGTTTTCCAATGAGTTGCAACGCGGCACCGTATTGGTATGAGGTGTTGGTCTCTGACGTTTCAATCCCTATCGGGTTTTCCAATGAGTTGCAACTGCGAGTTCTGCCCCATGCCCGTCCGTAAATCTGACGTGTTTCAATCCCTATCGGGTTTTCCAATGAGTTGCAACTGTGCCTGTTCCGTTCGGACCGATGTGGGAACAATTCAGTTTCAATCCCTATCGGGTTTTCCAATGAGTTGCAACGCGGAAGAAGAACCTTCCGATCATCGCCTACACCGTCGTTTCAATCCCTATCGGGTTTTCCAATGAGTTGCAACTCTAGTGTCTGCATCTCCAGGGAGCGGATTGGAGACGGTTTCAATCCCTATCGGGTTTTCCAATGAGTTGCAACGGACGGCGCCACCGCGACCGCACAGAACCCCACCCAGTTTCAATCCCTATCGGGTTTTCCAATGAGTTGCAACCGTTCATCGGGTCGGGTGCTACTGCGATTGCCTGGTTTCAATCCCTATCGGGTTTTCCAATGAGTTGCAACCTACCAGGTTGAAAGGATGGTGGTCTGATGGGGGCATGTTTCAATCCCTATCGGGTTTTCCAATGAGTTGCAACTTGCACAAGTGAGGTGAGAGAAAAATGGAAAATTAGTTTCAATCCCTATCGGGTTTTCCAATGAGTTGCAACAGGGGAGGGTGGGAAGAGGGACGACACCCGTTTGAATAGTTTCAATCCCTATCGGGTTTTCCAATGAGTTGCAACACGTTGACGCCGGGGATGGGGGTGCCGAGGAGGGTTTGGTTTCAATCCCTATCGGGTTTTCCAATGAGTTGCAACTGAGGGCGTTCCCCCCGTGCGTGGATCGTCGCATGTTTCAATCCCTATCGGGTTTTCCAATGAGTTGCAACACACAACTGCCAGGATACTGAGAGCGATGAAGGCGACGTTTCAATCCCTATCGGGTTTTCCAATGAGTTGCAACGGCGGGGCATCGGGCGCGCCCGCCTTGATGATCTCAGTTTCAATCCCTATCGGGTTTTCCAATGAGTTGCAACCTCCTACTTGGTCGCTGATGATGTTCATCGCAGTCTGTTTCAATCCCTATCGGGTTTTCCAATGAGTTGCAACCGAAGGCGACACGGGGCACATCCACATTGATTACAACGAGTTTCAATCCCTATCGGGTTTTCCAATGAGTTGCAACGTCTCGTTGTAGGCGGTGCCGGTGCTGCGATGGATGTTTCAATCCCTATCGGGTTTTCCAATGAGTTGCAACGCATCTGCGGGTAGTATGCCGGCGCCTTCCGAGAGAAGTTTCAATCCCTATCGGGTTTTCCAATGAGTTGCAACAGATTCCGAGGCCCCTACTCCTACCGGGAGAAGGGAGTTTCAATCCCTATCGGGTTTTCCAATGAGTTGCAACGGCTACCCCATCACGATCTCAGCCACCGCCAGCGGGTTTCAATCCCTATCGGGTTTTCCAATGAGTTGCAACCCGATCTAAGTAGACGGACCCCCACCACCACCCGGCCGTTTCAATCCCTATCGGGTTTTCCAATGAGTTGCAACTCGATATCCGACCCCGCGCGGGCAACCATCGCCACCGCGTTTCAATCCCTATCGGGTTTTCCAATGAGTTGCAACGCGGTCAGGGTGGCGATGTAGGTGCCGATGTTCTGGTTTCAATCCCTATCGGGTTTTCCAATGAGTTGCAACGGAGATTACCACGCCCTCGCCCTCAAACCTGATGGGTTTCAATCCCTATCGGGTTTTCCAATGAGTTGCAACTCAGCTCTGTTTGGCAGGGGTTCATCATCATGATCGCGTTTCAATCCCTATCGGGTTTTCCAATGAGTTGCAACAACTGGAGGGGATCGCGGATGACGACATCATCATCATGTTTCAATCCCTATCGGGTTTTCCAATGAGTTGCAACAGCCCCCTTTTTCAGGGTTGATTGGCATAGTACCGGCATTCCTGCCTCAGATTGGAGCAATGTGTTCATGGGCTCCCTCCGTACCCGATCTATATAAATATCCATGATCAGCACTTGCCTATCAAGTAATAGGCTTCCCTTCACATCATTATTTAGGCTCACGCAAAGATAATATAGGCATATCCTCCTGCAGTTTCATCCCAAAGGCAAGGGATCCCAATACCCACTGCATGCAGAAAATCAGGGATTGCGGTTTCATGTACCCCATCTCTCCAAATTATGCTTATGCTATTCCACAGAGCCTCAGTATGGGGTGTGTCATACCACATTCGACGCAAACTCCGGGGATGGCTCTCCGATTTCGGCGACTTTTTTGACACAGCGTTCACACAGTTCATAGAACCGGACCCGATCCTGCTCTTCGATCACACTCCGTATCTTCTCTCGCATCTGGATGTGCTGGACATCAGAAATTTCCAGTTCAAATACGCTGTATTGCTTCCAGGCCCCGTAACTCTCAAGAATCCTGAATACTTTTCTCCTTACCTTGTTCTTAGTAATGTCATACGTCACAACGATTCTCACTATTATCACCTCATAAACGTGAGTGGGTGATACCACTTCATCTCGCCAACAATCGCTTTCCGGAGTAAAATCGCCTGCATGACCACTGCGCGCCTCCGTGTTACGGTATACCTGAATTTAGGATGCATAAATGTCTCTTTCATATAGCTGTCAAACTGTGAGAAATACTTCTTTAGCGCATGCTCTTTAAGACGATTTTCGGCTGTGAAATCACCATGATCAAGGATGCGCTGATTGACTAGCCGAACAGTGAATGCATCGCAGAAGATCGGCCGAAACTCTTCCATAAGGTCGAGGGCAAGCGCCGGCCTACCGTGCCGATCAGTGTGCATTACACCGATGAATGGGTCCAGGTTATACTGCCGGAGAGCACTCATCACCTCGTTCTTCATCATAGCGTATGTCAGTGACAGGAGCGAGTTAATGTGATCCTGTGGAGGCCTCCGCGTTCTCTTCTCAAACGTCCACTCCTCTATAAGACACTTATCAAGACAGCCGAAATACAGGGCGGCAGCCTCACCTTCTATCCCATGGAGCTGGTTCATATTGCCAGCAGAGTGCACATCCGCCTCAAGAATCTTCATCCGCTCCGGAGGGCGCACCTTCTTTCGGGAAAGTAGCGTACGCGAGTTCCGGATCTTAGCACCAACAATCGCTCGGGCGATCATCAACGCCTGATCCTTCTTGAGTGACGCCTGGCGCCGCCTGACCTCGGCAATCGTATTCTGCTCCGGGACAAAACTCCCCACGTACTTCCCGTACCATGTGAAGTAGTTCACCGACATTCCCGCCTTTCCGCAACTCGCAAGAAACGGAGTGGATACGGATACGTTTCCAAATACGTTGACTGTACGTACCTTCTCTACTGGAAAAGAACTCATCGCTTCCTGCTTATCCGCTGTGGTAACGACTATCCGCCCTCCATCGATTCCGATACGACTGCCCTGCGCCGATACATAGATCACCTCATCATCAAACAATCCTTCCGCTACTTTTACTTCGCGGAACTTCTCTGCACCATCATGTGCCATCGCACCCAATCAGATCCCCTCCAGGATTCTCGCTTCGTATGGCATACAATATCCGATTACACTGCATTTTTTACACTTTCGAGGGTTTTCACAAAACGTCGGCGCATTATCGATCTGCATTGCCCTGATATTCACAACTGTATCTGTAACCTTCTGCCGGAGTCGTTCCGTGATATCTATTGGATGGCGCTCATTCGTTCCATAGAGATACAGATATCCAAGCGGCACTGGTTCGTCAAGATGCTCCTCCAGTAGCATTGCATATGCCGCAAGTTGGATGAGGTCATTCTCGTAGTATGCGTACCCTCGTTTACGCTCAACTGGCACCGCTCCATTCTGCATATCGATCAGATCAACCCTACCATGCAGCCCGAGAGACTCAGATCTCAGATAAATTTCTCGATACCATCCTCCACGGCGCCCCTGGCGGGCATGCATTCCCCGGCCGTCTGCAAGATGAACATTGATCTCTTGGGTCTTGAAAAACATGAGGTAGTAGAGCCTCCGAGGACAGTAGAGGTACTGGTTGAGATCAGAGACGTTGACAAGGTCTGTAATCATCGGTCCCCTCTCCGCAGGTAAAGGTCATGTACAGCACAGTCCACATACAGGGCATCAATACCAATAGCGAGACTTCCACCCTTGAAATTTATCAAAAACGTATAATCATCGAGATCATAGAGGCGCTTTGAAGTTAAACCGGAGTGAGACAGGTACCTGCAAAAGAGACCCTGTTTCCCAATCTCCTTTGAGACATCCACGAGGTCAAGGGGCCGTTCACTCCGGTCCGGATTTCTCACGATAGGGCGGATGCCAAGCACCTTCCCAGGTCTTCGTGACGCCTCCGCCTCATCCATCTGGGGGAATCGTGCACCATCAAGCGAGACCCTTCGCGGGCGTTCGTTCATCCCATAGACGATCGCACACCCAACCGTTCTATCCAGAAACTCCTTTACCTCTTTCACTTTATCTTCAGGAATTCGCCGCAAAAATTCCCGACGGTCAACAAGTTCCAGATCTGCCCATCGGAGAAGGAAGAAAAGGTTGTATGTCCCGACGTTGCCTGAGGGTGTTTGGTAATAGGCAAGTGACAGCTCACTGCCCCGGAAACTCCCAAGCTCATCGATGATGTCGAGGTGTGCAACATCCATTTTTTTAAGTTCCGGAAGATAAGCCTCAGCCTTCTGAGGCTCCACTCCTCCTTCCTTTAAGTAATGACCATAGATCAGATCAATCCCTTGGCTAATATACCTGAGTCGCACATCCCCTGGCATCCCTCCTTGCAATGGAGGAAAACGGCCCTGTTTAATGGCTCGTGCTTCATTAACGCCTATGCCAGTCGCGTTTCGGTATATGTACTCCCACGCCTCGAGGTAGCCGTATCGCCATCTAAAGTTCTCAAAAATACGGGGATCCTGCATGGTCCTTCGTAAACCCCCCTCCAACTCCTGCCGCGACACCCGCTCATACCTGGAGAAACATTGCACCACGCCGGCGGGGGCATAACAGAGTGCCTTATACCTGATGTCAGGCTGAGGGTTTCGTAGCCTTCCAAAGCGCTGCAGGAACTCACTCACTGAATTTCCCGAAAAAACCAGGCGCTGGATGGCAGTGTTCCCTTTAAAGTTAATTCCTACCTCTACCGCTTTATTTCCAACGAGAACATCAAACCCTTCTCCGATCGGATCTCTTCGAAACCCGCTCACCTCACAGATATCGAGATCTGTCTGATTCCTCAGGGTCTCGCTGACCAACGCTACTTCAATAGCACTATCAAGAATTACGGCAGTTCTGAACCCCCCGCAAAAGTCAAGAAAATCACCCAGGTGCGCTACAATCGAATCACCAGTTTGAAACCTCTTGCCGTGCTGGAAAGCGATATCAACCTCCGGTAAAATGAGCCGCTCATCGACCACTGGCAGATCACAGAAGACATCTGCTACAATGGGCTGAGCACCCATAACATTCCTGACCTTCTCTAAGAGGGAGGGCTCAGGCGTTGCAGACAGAAAAATAAACTTCCGCATACTGACGGAATCTGATAATAACAGATCATGCAGAATGAAGAGGATCAGATCCCGCTGTCGAAGATCGTAGAGGTGAAACTCATCAAAAACTACGGAAATAACAAAACCCTTCAGTGCAGAAGAGAGGTACTTGTTGAAATAATAGTTTTTGAGGGCATAGATGAAGATATCCGGATTGGTCACGACTATGCCGCTACCCGACCGGTACATCGAGCGGAGCAGAGTTTCCAGAACATCACCGCGGGTCGTCCTGGTGCCGGCCTTATCACGCATGATACCGAGTGTCTTTGAAGTTACGAACTCAACCTGCGTCTGAGATCGCAGGCGATCGCGAAGGGAAGATAGAGTCCTGAACTGGTCTTCTGCAAGCGCGTTTGTAGGGTAAAGAGCCATAACAACGCCAAGGTTACCAGAGAGCGCTGGTATTGCCCATGAATCGGTTTTTCCAGACCCGGTCGGGGCTGTTACAAATATAAAGAAGTTATCATGATTCCGAATTGTCTCACGAGCAACAACCTGATGCCCGTATGGAAGAAAAGAATCGAGGAGAGGTTCGGCATCATAACGAGGTATAGAAAGCCCCTCTACTATCACATCCTATACCTCCGAAGGAACCGGATACTCGCCGGGAGCACAAACCTCCCTGCGAGAGCTCCACAGTCAAGTACTAGATGAGGTTCGACAAATTTCCCGCGCTCAATAACGTCAAACGGTTGCATGCGCTGAAAAGATAGATCGCCGATAGGCATCTCTGCAAGATCATCGACGAGGACGGGGTGGTTCATAAAGAACTCCCCGTCTGCCATACTAACTGGGACTTCTCTCCATGTGACGAGTGCCTTTGACCGCTTTTTCCCGATACGGATGTATGGAGGCATATCAGGTTCGCTCCCATCAAACGTGAGCACAAAGAATCTGAACCGGGCTCCTGCCAGGATCTGTTTCCTGGTTCCGATTTTGCCTGTTGGAGAGTTTCTTTGCTCTTTCAGCTGATTGTGCTGAATATATTCATCACTGCGAGCGTTTGATAACTCACTTGCATAACGAATTTCCCCCACTGGCCGCGCAGGGCTCACGTATATGATGTCGGCGGTCTCGCTGGTCTCCTCAATATATGCTGGTTGCTGCTTTTTGGTCCGCCTGTTTGATGGTCTGTTGACATAGTTACCCTGTGCATACCCCAATGCATAATAAAGCGCAGTATTCAGGATAATCGGTCGTGTCACGTAGTTGTTGCCGGGCTCGAGCGAAGCAAAAAATAGCTCGCCCATGAGCTCGATGATGCCCTCAAAGGCACGAGCGCCTACATTATTACTCGGTGAACCCGATACCCAAGACATTGATACCTCCATCAACTCGCGGAGATATAATCTGCAATCTTATCTACCTGCGTCTCGAGGATGGTTTTAACAACCGCATCATCCTTCATCTCATCAAGAATCGAGCTTATCTCATCTGCATCAGATTTTACATATGCAATCCGTTGCTTGTTAGCAAGGTCTTCGTAAACCTGGACGGCAGCTCTCGTAACCAGTTCGATAGAGAGAGTATCCGCGGTCATGACTCCCCTGAGGCGATCTGCTGGTTCTGATGATTTTTCACCACTTGCACCTATCGAGTTTGCAAGGGCAACTGCGATCCCCCGAGTGACTTCAAGGCTTGATGGGCCCTCGCGGTGACTGGCATAGATACCGAGGATGTGGTTTCGGGTCTTACCGAACCGTGTTCCCGTTGCACCATATCGTGCATTTCGGTCGGTGATGTTGAGGACGAAGAAAACCTCTTCAGGAGTGACGTCTCTGAGGGTCACCACACAGGGGAAGAGTGTACCTTCCTTGAAGAAGTCTGGCTCCCGGATAGCCGATGTAGCTCTTTTCGCGTAATCATCTCCGGGTGCATTCTGGAAGTACTCCTCTACGATCGTGCCGATGGAACGGATTGTATACGCTTCGTCATACATCACGCGGGACGTAATGCTGATCCCTTCATCCGATGCCGCGCTACCGAAGAGGGCACACTCCGGGCACCGCTGGCACATACTATTTACTATCATCGAGCAGCCATCCCACGAACCTTTCTTTACTGCTGCATCCATCTTATCCCAGATAAGGGATCTCTGAAGTGCTTTCGCAACTCTCCGGTCGCTGGCAACCTGTTTTCGTCCAAATAGTTTACCTACGGTCTCCTCGACATCCCCTATACGGATAACAGCTGAATTTGCCTCAGTTCCATCAGTCGTGAACCTAGCAGCGCTCTGTAACTCGCGCAGGACCAGAACGCTTACGTAGTTTTGTTGGGGTTTTCTCTCCGGATTCTCCAGAGTATAGTCCGCAATCTTTTCCTTAAATGAATCAATCTTCTCAGCCATAGTGCATAACCTCCTCAATTTCCGTCTATCTTTTCTTGCTTTTTAGCTTCAGTTTCCGCCTTTTCTTTCTTCTTAACCTCAATCGTCGCTCTCTCCCGCTGATACGCATCATCCCGGAGTTCAAGAGTGGCGGAGTAATAACCGTCGCTGATGTCATTTGCAGCGCGCTTCAGCTTCCCGGGATTGCCATCAAAGAGCCCATAGAAGATGTGGTCTACAAATGCCCCTGCAAACTGATGAGTTCGGTCAAATTCATAGAGTCCTGGGGTAAGACTGAACTGATCACCGCCAGCGCGGCGCATCATCTTGAGCAGCCGCCCCGATACTGCATCAATATAATCTTCTCGTGCAAACGAACCGTCGCGCTTCGCAAGAATTGCCTTTACTGACTCGCGGAAGAGTTTCTCGACTCTGTGTGGCTCATACCCTTTAGGGATAGCAACCGTCAGACCGAGCTCAGCAAGTCCATGAATAGACTCAACTGTCATTATATCACCTCCAATACGATCAAGCCGCAACACCAGAGCGATGAGCCCTGGGTTAGTGTCATAGATAATCTCCTCATTCTCCCTGCGGTATCCTCGAGCACGGTTGACAAATGCCCCTGTTCTCTGTTCATTTTCATACCTTCTCCAGATAGTTTTAAGGAGGGAACTCCCGGGAAACATCTTGTTTTTAAGCGCCTGTAGATGCTTTGGGAACCTCTTGTCATCCATCACAATCTCATAGCCAAGCACAATTATGAGTGATGCGAGATCGATCACTTCACTCAATCGGCTAAGCGGAATAGCATCACCAAAGACCCGCTTCACAGCGGCGTGCGGTGCATCGAGTCTCACTGCCTCTGGGAACTCATCGCCAGGACTCATGCAGATAGGGTTTTCGCCAACAACTACCCTGCATCCAGTCGCTGCAGCGAGAATTAACCCCAGATACGCCCCAAAAAACCAGTATTCAGTGTGATTATTGTCTCTCACTTTGTTGAAGACGATATCATACGTAGTATGGAGGCTTTTGTAGCCATATCCAGCGTACCGCAGTACATTCTTCCGCCCAGAATCTGATATGAGATCGCGAACCAGCAGTTCGTACTGTGGGGTATCCCACGAGAGGATATCAAGAGCAAGCGCCCGGACATTCGTCTGACAATCTCCGCTAAATACGCTTAAAAATTGCGAAAACAGGCGAGATTGAATTGGCGTATAGAAGTGATCTGGAATGAGCCGGAAATAAATTCGGTTAGATCCTCCTCTAATACCGTGACCGATGTACCTTAGTCCCATCTCGACCGCGATAGGGACAGAAACATACATTGTAGGCTCACTTGCGCCTACAGGCAAACGGTTGGAGAAGGAGCAACCAAGCATACCCACCCCGGTAGATAACGAGATCCGTTCTTTATCATAAGGGGCATCATTGGTCAGGCGGCAGATGCCTCTTCCATCGCAGTATGCCTGGAACTTATTAGTCTTGTTTTCAAGTGATCCATAGAACATCGAACCATTAAAATTGAGATTCTCAGATATCCAGACAAGTATCTTCTCCTGATATGGGTAGAGCAGATGGGACTCAAGTTCCTGGAGCTTCTCCTGAGGAACCTCCCGGAGATAGTGCGTGATGCAGTTTTCAAGGTACTGGATCTTCTCACTGGTTGGTTGAATGTCAGCAAACCGGATTCCGCCGACATCGCGATCGAGAAGATCCCGGGCTATGACATACGAGTAATTCCAGAATCCGCCAACGCGGTGATGGTCATCTGTGCGATGAGCTTTTCCATATTCAGATAGGCGTTTGGAGAGATCTGCATCAACTCCGAACATCCGACAAGTCTCAAGGACAGGGTCATCCGATTTCAGTGCACCGAGTCCGCTGAGCGGATCGATGAGCTGCATCCGGAGCCCCGAGATCGCACGAGAGTAGGATATAATCTCAGCATCCCAACCGATATCGATTCCAAAGTCTTCCATGATGTGCGCCCGATACCCGATCTGGCTGACCATCAGGCCGGTTCCGCTAATGACTACCTCTCCTGAAACCTTCCGACCATCGATCTCCACAGACTCTGGAATCAGCGTGAATTTCTTTCGTTTCCTCTCTTCTGAACGACAGTGGATCAAGACATCGCCTGCATTCACCGCCTGTCCATCGACGGTGATGCCCGTAATATACTTACGAGGGATATCCACTCTCTGTGCCGGGGGGTATTGCATATCTGGCTCATTATTCCCTACCCTGAGCACATTCTCGGCGCAGTCTACTGTAACAGTTGCTGTGTTCTCACTCTCCCTCAATACCGCCGCAGCTGCGAAGGCTTTAGCTACTTTCTCGATTCCGGAATAAAAGAAGAAGACGTTTCCAATGCTGTATAAGCCTTTACTTCCTTGTGTTTCGATGCTCTTCGGTAGCTCAAGTGCATCGGAGAATGTAACATGAGAGGAGTTAAGGACTGCCCTGAACACTCGATAGATCTCTTTGGCATCCTCTTCTTTGCTTAACTCAAACGATTTCTCAGCATCGCCCAAATACAAGACTCCTTTTTCAAATATGAGGAGAGGGTGGAGCCCTTTCTCCGAAGCCCACCTGGCAATCCCGGTATGAACAATGTTTGTCAGGATCCCGGTGGCCTCCTGGAACGTGTGATAGTAGAAGTCGACCGAGGGGTCGATCTGGTCAAGCTGTTGCTGCATTGATGGCGTTGCCTGGGGTTGTTCTATGCTTGCTAGCGTATCGGCGATTGTCAGCCAGGGGCGGTAAAGATTAAACTTCACTGAGAGATTTGCGTGGAATCCGATCGACTTGTGCAACGCAACGGCGACCGATTGGAAATCGTGCCCTGCGAGATCTGGAGCAAATTTCGTTGCTCTGAATGCCTTAGCATATCCGAGGACCTCTTCCTGCGAAATGTCGAATTGCTCTTTCCAATCTTTTCCATGAATTTTGTGTAAATCGTGAACTGAAAAAAGGGCAATAACCTCTCTTAGTTCCTGTTCAGATAGGGCATTGGCAGAACCAAGAGTAATTAGTCCGACGTTGAGTTCGATGAGAGCCCATACGCCATTTCGGATATGATTGAGCATCGTTTGGTCAACCTTACCCATCTCTGTGCTCTTAGCGGGGGAGTATGCAACGCTGGAATTCCGGATAGCCGGATCCATAACCTCGTAGTAATCGATGAGTACTTGGTATGGGTCATGGACTGCATCCCCCATCTCCACCTGAAGGTAATTTTGTAGACTTTCATTTGAGATAATGCTCTCTGGTGGTCTTACCATCATGACATCTCCTCCTCTAAAGTCACGCTCACCTGGCCACACCCCCGGGAGACACTGGATCCAATCCCACTAAACTCTGAAAACAGAGCAAGAATTGTGGCACCGTTCCGGAACGACTTTGGTGCATCAGAGGTGAATGAATACCTGCATCGGCCAACAAAGCCCTGTTTGAAAATAGGGCGAGCGTGCCCCTTCAATCTGTCAAAAACAGTGTTCACAAGAACACTGTGCGTGGAATATGACTGGATGTCCGGTCTCTCTATTAGGTACCGACCGAATTCGTCACGTATGATATCCATCCCATAACCATCGGGGCATGCCTGATTCCACTTTGAGATCACAGAGTGGAACACTGCAATCCGCTGCGGGAACATCTCAGTGACTTTACTGTTCTTATACTGGATACACGTCGGAGTTAGGAAATTGATGTTCAGGGTTGAACCAGTGTATTCAGCGACCTTCCGAAACAGATCTTTATGCGATACCTGTCGATCTTCTACATGTTCAACACGTAACTCTCCTCTATTCAGTGTAATGCTTCGCTTATCGAGGAGTATAGGATGTATCAAGTTCCGAAAAATTTCTTCCTCATGTTGATCGGTGACGCCTATCCGTATTGTATAAATTTCATCAGATTTGAGGCGTTTGAAGCCGATTTTACTACTTTTTCCAAAATTGCCGTTGAGACCTCCGATCGACATCGTATGCACCGGAGAGCCATGCACTCTCTCGCTGACCTCCGGATTTGCAGATTTAATGAGCGCAAGCAAGGCTGAGTACACCTGATACCCATCGCTCTGCGGAACCTCGAACGCATCCTTCGGTCGCACCCTGATAAGTATCTGGCGCATAATCTAGCATGCACTCTAGCTCTAATAAGGCTTTCGGATGTCTAGGAGGAGCTCTTTTGCAAAAAAATGCAATATACATAGCCAACTTTCACCAAAGTGCATATATATTGGCAGTGAGATATCACTGATTTAATGAGAATATATCTCTCACCACTCGGGTTTGATCCTTCTCCTATCATCTCTCTGGTTGTCAGGTGCGGAATCGAACGGGGAGATCGGATCTGCCTAATAAGACCAGAATTCGGAGAAGATACAAGGGCCGATCGAGCTATTGAGACTGTCAAGGAGATGACCCAAAGGATTAACGACGGCATCAGCATTGATGTCCTGAAGATTGATAACCACAGCGTTGAAACCATGATCTTAGCGCTTCTTGACGAAATTTGCGCATCAACTCCACCATTCCTTCCCGATGGCAATCTGATAGTCAACCTCTCTGGCGGCCCGCGAGAAGTACTTGTTGCGCTCACTACCGCCACACTCATACTCGCGCCGCGTATTCACCAATGTGCAACCTTCTCGGATATAGAGAGAAATATTGAAATATACAAACTTCCGCGCCTTCCGTTCTCGATCAGTGGGAAGAAGTTCCAGATACTGTCAGATATCGCTACACATGGTCCATCCTCTATCTCAGAAATTTCTAGAAGAATAAAGGTGTCCGAGAGTACGGGGTCACGAGCTTGCGCGAAACTAGCATCCAAAGAGCTGATCCATGTACAACAAGAAAATCGGAGCAAAATCGCAACGTTACAATTCAGTGGGAAAATTATGCTCAAAACAGGAAAGATGCCTTCTCGAATCTCTTAAAAGGAATATTCTTCAGATATGACAACTATTCTGCGCTAAAAAGGCTCAAACAGGTGATTGAAACATTATCGCGCATTTAATCCTGTTGAGTCTCTTCACCACCGTGCACCTTTCCTCAGCTTGGCGAGAAAGCGTAGGGCAGGTAGCAGCCTTTCTGCAGGCAACCGGGACGCACACGAGCCAACCCCCCAGCCCCTCCTATCGCGACGAGCCGCACCCTGAAGCAAGCGTATCATTATCACCCATACAGAGCGCTTGGGAGTAACTTCTCATCCGGACTACAACAACCGTCGCCGGAGCCTCTCCTTCCTCATCCGCCATCCCACCACCACGGCAGCGGTGGCGAGGGCGATCGCGATCAGGAGCGCAACCCCGAGGATCGGGTCCTCCTGGTAGACATCCAGGAGCACATCAACACCGAGCGATATGACAAGACAGGAGGCAAGCGAGCCTACGCATACGGACGCAAACACCCGTGCCTCATCCATACCGAGCAGCCGACCGAGGATCGACCCGTTCATCGCCCCTGTCCCCTGGAGCGGGAAGAAGACGAAGAGGATTAGCCCGATCGTCGAGAGCCGTCGTATCCAGGGCTGGGCCTCGGTGTAGTCCCGGGCCGCCGTCATCCCCTTCTCGAGCAGCTGACCCAGGAGCGGTATCTTCAGCGTCAGATCAAAGTTCCAGACCACAAAGAGAGCGGAAGCTACATCGATCAGGAAGATGACGATCGTGATGAGCCACCAGGGGTACCCCATCAGGATCGCGATCGGGATGATCGACTCCTTCCCGGCCGGCGGGAAGAAGTAAAGGGCAGCAAGCCCAGAGAGAGTTCGGAATTGCTGGTAAGGCTCGATCAAGTAGAGGGCCGTAAAGAGCGCCGTTGCTATGGCAAACGGGAGGATGAACTTGATAGAACCGGTTATGTAGGGGTTTGCCAGGATAGCCTTCCACCAGCAGGGCTTCACGATGGTAGTCTTTGGATCAGAGGTCATGAGGCGAACGTCCATGGTACGAGAAACCAGTAGTTCTGGTTTGACGTCCCTGGAGAATACAGTATCGGCACAGTCATCAAAGTATCCTCTGCCAACTCGGAGCGCAGATCTCCGCGCGGGGCACCAGCCTGCAAGCGGGACGATCCTGACGCCGATGGAAGATGCCTTTATGGTGCCCAGAGCCGGAACCTCCGGCAGATTCAAATTCCTGCAGTGTAAGGATAGGAACATGGCTCAGGTTCCCATAACAAGACCACCCAAGATCCTCCCCACCGTCGATATTGGCACCCGGGAGAGCGCACTCTGCACGATCGCAAACGTCGGCACCGCCCTTGCCACCCTCCGCGAGGTGAGGAAGAACGTCCGCGGCGATCACAAGCGCCGCCTCGACGACGTCGCCGTGATCCTCCGGGTGATCGCACTCGAGGCCCAGGCCACCTTCGCGATCACCGACGAAGATGCCCTGGCATTCATCAGAGAGTGCCGGCGGGATCAGCCGGGATCACGGTCCCGGTGAGGATTTGGAGAACGATCACAGGATACCAGCGTAAAGTTCGTGTTCACGGCCGCCGGGGGCAGCGCCTCGCCGCACCAGGAGGATTTTATCTTGCGGGGCTCTCGGGGCGGAGCGGGAAGAACCCGTCCGCGAGCGCGGGGACGGGCGCTCCGCCCCTTCGTCATGCATTCTGTGTACTTATCGCAAGCTATATCCCAATATAAGATATAATAATGTTTGTATGCTTCGAGCCTACAAGTATCGGATGTATCCCAGTCAGGAGCAAATCTCACTCCTCATGCACCACATCCATGCCTGTCGGTTTGTGTACAATAATTCTCTGGAGCAGAAGATCCGGGCATACGAGCAGGATGGTAAGAAGCTCTCCTGCTTTGACCTGAACAACCGTCTTCCCGCCCTCAAGGAAGAGCATCCGTGGCTCAAAGAGGTCAACTCCCAATCACTCCAGAGTGCCAACAAGAACCTCGACAACGCCTTCACCCGGTTCTTCCGCGAGAAGAAAGGATTCCCGAAGTTCAAATCGAAGAAAAATCCCGTGCAATCTTTTCAGGTACCTCAGCATTACACGGTGGATTTTGAGCGGAATCGGGTCAAACTCCCGAAAATGAGCGAGATCAAAACCATTTTCCACCGACCATTCACTGGAGCGATGAAGTATGCGACGGTCTCGGTGACTTCAACCGGGAAGTGGTTCATCAGCATCCTCGTTGATGATGGAACCCCCGAACCCGAACCCGCGCCATTCACGCTGGATACCACTCTTGGGATCGATGTC
>FZPS01000015.1_pt94 | contig 17948 bp, 19 predicted proteins | sample 1817821 | NCBI WGS metagenome assembly FZPS01 (sample SAMEA104158645, study PRJEB21678) | metagenome | place: Germany | collected 2015-04-21
GTTGAGGAAAGGATTATTTCCCAAGCGAAAGCAACCATTGAAAAAAACTTGGAGAAAGTCCGCGAAAAGGGGCGGGAATATCTCAAAACAAAAACGACGGAGCTTGAACAGCAGGCGTGGCAGCAGGTGCTCTCCGCCAAAAAGGAACTAATCAATTCCGTCTTTCAGACCGCTTTGGAACGGCTCAACGCATTGAATGACGATGTTTTGGGCGGTCTGGTCCGGAAACTGATTCTTTCGGAAAGCCTGAAGGGTGACGAAACGATTCTGGTCAATTCCCGGGATTATGAGCGCTACCTCCGTCTCTTTTCCGATGGTAAAACGGAAGGGGAAGATGTAGTTCTAAGCAAGCTGAACTCAGTTCTCGGCCCCGATTTTCGGCTCCGTTTGGGAAAGAAACCCGCCAACATTTCTGGGGGATTCCTTGTTTTCGGCGAAACTTTCGACATCGACATGTCCTTTGAAACTCTTCTCCGCGGTCTGCAGGAAGAGCATGAAACGGAGATCGCCAGGATTCTGTTCTCGAGAGGGGAATGAGATGAATTATCCTTATGCCAACGGTTACATCAAAGCAATCGAAAACAAGCTCTTGGACAGAACCAAACTGGCGAAACTCTGCAAAACCGACAAGGAAGAGTTTTACGATGCGCTTTTGGACATGGGTTACGGGGTTTCCGGCTCCACGGTCGAAGAATTGATTGAAAGCGAACTATCTGTGCTTCGGAAGACGATTGATGAAATAACGCCCGAGAAAAAATACACCGATTTGTTTTTTCTGTCCTTCGACTGCATCAACATCAAGGCTTATTATAAGATGAAGTTCTTTTCAAAAGTCGACCCCGATTTTTATGCGGAAAACGGGAATTTAGAAAAAGAGGGATTGCAGAGGGCAATCTTTGCGAGCGATTATTCGGCTCTCCCGAAAGTTTATCAAAAATTCTTAAGCAGATTGGATGAAGAATTGCAAGGAATTGAAAATCCCCGCACTTTGAGCGCCAGGATTGACTATGCCATCTTCAAATTCATCCGCGATAGCTTGCTCCTTGCTTACAAACCTGCCCTGAAAGCTTATTATCAGATCAGCGCGGATTTAAAAAACATCTTGGGTCTGTTCAGAAGCAGAAACCTCGGTTGGGAATTTTCTGAATTCCGAGAAATGTTCATTGATTACGGGGAGATTCCTCTGAGAGTCTTTGAGGAGATTTTCCCAAAGGAAGGTTCTGAACTGCTCAAGACCTTTAAGAATTACTACGATGAAAAACTATATCCGGGATTGAAACTTTATTTCGAAAACGGAGAATTGGACGCTTTGGAAAGATTCTTCGATAATTTTCTTCTCGAAGCGATGAAGGCCTATCGCCATGACGCTTTCGGAATCGGACCGATGTTTTACTACTATCTGGTCAAGGAAGCGGAGGCGAAGAACATTAAATTCATTTATGCTTCGAAGGATCCGGATTTGAGCGATTTAATCGAGTATTGAGGTGAAGAAATGCAAGAACAAGTTAAAATTGCAGCAATCGGCAGCGACGATACTGTTTTGCTTTTCAACGCTGTTGGCATCAAAACTTATGTTTTGGAAAGTCCAGCGGCCGCAGAAAGGGTAATCTTCGAGCTCGCCAACCAAAGATGCTTGATAATTTATGTCAGCGAGGATCTTTACCTGGAAATCCCGGAAACATTGGAGAAATATAAATCCGCGTATCCGATCATCATTCCCATACCGACAGAGGAAAAATCCCAGGGGGTGGGTTTGAAGAAGATTCGGGAAAATATAGAAAAAGCCATCGGGTTTGATATCTTTTAGAAAGGATGGTTCGAGATGAATGTGAATGAAAACAAGAAGATAGGCATCATCGCCAAAGTGTCCGGGCCTTTGGTTGTTGCAAAAAATATGAAGGACGTTCAGATGTACGACGTCGTGCGCGTGAGCGACAAGCGCCTGATCGGCGAAGTGATCGAACTCCGCGGGGATGTCGCTTCGATCCAGGTCTATGAAGAGACTGCCGGCATCGGCCCCGGAGAGCCCGTCTATTTTACAAACGAACCCCTGTCGGTCGAACTCGCTCCGGGTTTGATCGAAGGCATATTTGACGGAATCCAACGCCCCTTAGACGTGATTTACGGTGAAGCGGGGGACAGGATTCCTCTGGGGATTGATTTGCCGAAACTGGATCACGAACGTCTCTGGAATTTTAAGAAAAAGGTGGAAGTCGGAGCGGAAGTGTCCGGCGGCGACATCATCGGGTTTGTACAAGAGACTCCGGTCGTGGAACATAGGATTTTGGTTCCGCCTGCGCTTTCCGGTACGATCACGGCAATCCATGAAGGGGAAGCCAAGATCACCGACGTCATCGCAAAACTCAGGACTCCTGATGGGGAAGAAGTTGAACTCACGATGCTGCAACGCTGGCCGGTCCGCATTCCCCGTCCCTATAAACGCAAACTCGCTCCCAGGGAACCGATGGTCACTGGCCAAAGGGTCATCGACACCCTTTTCCCGATCGCCATCGGTGGCATTGCCGCGATTCCCGGTCCCTTCGGAAGCGGAAAGACCGTCGTCCAGCATCAGCTGGCGAAGTGGGCGGATGCGGACATCATCGTCTATGTTGGCTGCGGCGAGCGCGGGAACGAGATGACCGACGTTTTGAACGAATTCCCAAGGCTGAAGGATCCAAAGACGGGAGAAAGCCTGATGATGCGGACGGTTTTGATTGCGAACACCTCCAACATGCCCGTCGCTGCCCGCGAGGCTTCGATTTACACGGGGATTACGATTGCGGAATACTACCGCGACATGGGCTACAGGGTTGCGATCATGGCCGACTCGACTTCGCGCTGGGCGGAAGCCCTCAGGGAAATGAGTGGCCGCTTGGAAGAGATGCCCGGAGAGGAGGGTTATCCTGCTTATCTTTCGAGCAGGCTGGCCGAGTTCTATGAACGCGCGGGGTTAGTTGAAACCCAGGGAAATGAAAACAGAATCGGCGCCATCAGCGCCATCGGCGCGGTTTCGCCCCCGGGCGGGGACACATCCGAACCGGTCTCCCAGGCAACCCTCAGAATCGTGAAGGTTTTCTGGGGCCTGAGCTCCGCCCTTGCCTATAGGCGGCATTTTCCCGCCATTGACTGGCTGCGTTCCTATTCCCTCTACGAGGACGATCTCTACGACCATTTCAACAAACTCAAACCGGATTGGTCGAAACAGGTTCAACAGGCAAAGGACATTCTGCAGGAAGAGTCAAAGCTGGAAGAAATCGTGCGCTTGGTCGGAGTCGATTCCTTGGAATTCAGCGACCGGCTGACGATGGAGTGCGCCAGGAGCATCCGGGAGGACTTTCTCCATCAGAACGCTTTTGACGAGATCGACACTTATACGTCCCTGGAGAAACAATACGGGATTTTAAAAGCGATTCTTGCCTGGTACCGCCTCGCTAAGGATGCTTTGAAAGCCAACGCCAGCTTTAATAAAATCATCAACATGAAGGTCCGCGAACGTATCGGCAGAATGAAATACGTTCCCGAGAAAGAATTCGCTTTCGAATTTGAAGAGGTTATGAAAGAACTTAATTCCGAATTTCAGAATTTGACGAGAGGTGATGACTTCTATGCCTAAAGAATACAAAACAATCAGGGAAGTCGTCGGTCCTTTGATGTTGGTTGAACAAGTTGAAGGCGTGAAATTTGACGAACTTGTGAAGATAAAACAGGCGAGCGGGGACGAGCGCATTGGGAAAGTTTTGGAAGTGAACGAAGACAAAGCTTTGGTGCAGCTCTTCAGTTCCTCGCAGGGTTTGAAAATTTCAACCGCGAAAGCTGTCTTTCTGGGACGCGGAATCGAAATCAAACTCGCTCCTGACATCCTCGGCCGTGTTTTTGACGGAATGGGAAGACCCATCGATGGGGGTGGGGAAATCATACCGGAAGTCGTCCGTGACATCAACGGTTCGCCATTGAATCCGGTCGCGCGCGACTATCCTTCCGAATTCATCCAAACCGGCATCAGCGCCATCGACGGCCTCAACACGCTCGTGCGCGGGCAGAAACTTCCGATTTTCTCCGGTTCCGGTCTTCCTCACGCCCGACTGGCGGCCCAAATCGCCCGTCAGGCCAAAGTTTTGGGCAAGGATGAGGAATTTGCGGTCGTGTTTGCGGCGATGGGCATTACTTTCGAGGAAGCTGATTTCTTCATCCAGGACTTCAGGAGATCGGGCGCGATTGAAAGATCCGTTCTCTTCATGAACTTGGCGAACGACCCGGCAATCGAAAGAATCGCGACGCCGCGGATGGCAATCACCTGTGCCGAGTATCTCGCGTATGACTTGGGCATGCATGTCCTCGTCATCCTCACCGACATCACGAATTATGCGGAAGCATTACGGGAAGTTTCGGCTGCGAGGAAAGAGGTTCCGGGCCGGAGAGGTTACCCCGGCTACATGTACACGGACCTCGCAACTCTGTATGAGCGTGCGGGCAGAATCAAGGGCAAAAAAGGATCCATCACGCAGATTCCGATCCTGACGATGCCCGAGGACGACAAGACGCACCCGATTCCCGACCTCACCGGTTACATTACCGAAGGGCAGATCATTCTTTCCAGGGAACTCAATCTGAAGGGGGTATTCCCGCCGATCGACGTTCTGCCATCGCTCAGCCGCCTGAAGGACAAGGGCATCGGCGAAGGAAAGACGCGCGAGGATCATTCGGAAACGATGAACCAATTGTTCGCTGCTTATGCCCGCGGCAAGGAAGCGAAGGAGCTTTCCACGATTCTCGGGGAAGCGGCATTGAGCGACATGGACAAACTGTATGCTGAATTTGCGGAGCAATTCGAATTGCAATATGTCTCCCAGGGTTACCATGAAGCGCGTTCGATTGAGGAAACCCTCGATTTGGGCTGGAAACTCCTGACGATTCTGCCAAAATCCGAACTGAGGCGCATCAGCCTGAAGAACATTGAAAAATACTATCCTGAGGTGGAATGAGCATGGCTTTCGCGCATGTCAACCCCACCAGGATGGAACTTTCGCGCCTGAAGAGGCAGCTCGGAACCACCGAGCGCGGCCATAAACTTCTGAAAGATAAGCAGGATGAAATGGTCCGCCAATTCATGGCGGTGATTAAAGAAAACCGCAATCTCAGGATTGAGGCCGAGGCGGAACTGAAAAAAATCATCACCCGTTTTTCCGGCGCCAAGCTGAAAATGAGCAGGGCAGGAATATATGAAGCGCTGATGATTCCCACCAAGGCAGTGTCCATAAATGCGCGCGCAAAAAGCATCATGAACATCAAGGTCCCCGAGTTGGAAATCCATGACGAGGGAAAAATCGATCTCACCTATGGTTTCGCTTTCACTCCGAGCGAACTTGACGAAGCAATCATCGCGCTTTCGAAATTGCTTCCGAAATTGATCCGCCTCGCGGAGTTGGAAAAAACCTGCGACGTGCTTGCGGATGAAATTGAAAAAACAAGAAGGCGCGTCAATGCGATTGAGCACATCATGATTCCGGACATGGAAGAAAAAATCAAATACATCATCCAGAAACTTGACGACAATGAAAGAAGCAACATCATCCGTTTGATGAAAAGCAAGGAAATCATTCTCAACAAGGAACGGAATCAAGGATATTAAAAAGCATACGTTGCGTATGCTTTTTTATTTTTAATTGCATGATTGTCATTGACATGATATAATTGGAGTATAAAATACATGGGGGGGATGAATGGATTTGAATTACAGAGAAAAAGGTGACAAATTGTATGAAGAAGGCAGGTTTTCGGAAGCGTATGAAGAATACAAACAAATGCTCCATGAGGAGGGCGTCAAACTCACGCCCCGTTTCAATAACCGCCTCCTGGCCTGCGCTCGCAAATCAAAAAAATTGGAGAACCGTTTCCATGCCTTCGATCTGATGGTTGGCATTAGCGAAGAGCATTTTGATCTGGAAAACTATGGGATTGAAGATTTTAAGAACGAGAACGCTCTGACTTATTTATGGCTGCTCTATGATCTAATCAAAGAGGATGGTTTTAGCGCAAATTTGTACCTCAATGAAGTGTTGAGTTATCTTGATTGTTTCCGGGATAAAAAATATTGTTATTTTCTGGCGAAGCTATTGTTTAAGAATCAGGCAGTGAACAAGAAATTGCTTAAGGAATTTGTGGATAAGCTTGATTATCGGGAGTATTCAAAAGAACTCCAAAATCAGGACGGCAAGACTCTCGCTTCCGAGCATGAGCAACTGGGTTATGGGATGGCGAAGTTCTATTTTGAAATCGAGGAGTATGACAAGGCGGATTCCATCTGCGAGGATCTGTTGGAACTTCCGTACCGGGAATCCAAATACAGGCCCTTCATCCTCAATCTGCAGTCGGAAATCAATCTGGCCAAGAAGGATTACAAAAAGGCGCTTGAGAAAAAGAATGCAGCCCTAGAAATCAAGGAAGACTGGTTCCTATATCATCAGTTGGGGCGCATTCACTTGGAAATGGGAAACGCGGAGCTTGCCGGCAAGTATTTCAGTTTTGCTTTAGTGAAAAATCGGCAGAACTTGGGATTTCTGAATAAATTGCTCAGCGACATGCGGGAGCTTTATTCGGAAATCGGGGCAGGGGAGTTGGTGCTGCTGATTGATTCCCTGCTTTACTATGAGAGAAAGAAGAACAATTGGTCGGTGAGCCCCGAACTGGAGAGTGCGGAAAAACTTCAGATCACTCGCGAAAACTTCCAAAAGCATTACCGCGATTTCCGAAAGGAAGTCAAGGAAATTTTGAAAAAGAAATTCCTCCCTTCAAAAAAAGAGGGGATTATCAAGAACATCAACGGTGAGAAAAGGTTCGGTTTTGTTGAGGACGGAACGGGCAAGACCCACCACTTTTCCACAAACTCCCTCCTCGACGATCCGCGCGACCTTACGCCCGGAGTTAGGGTCTATTTCGAATTAAAGGAAAGGTTCAATCCGAAAAAGGGAATCCAGGAGAACACCTGCGAATATGTGATTAAAATTTAGAGGGGGTATATGAAGCAATTCCATACGAAAGTAGTAGGAGTGACTTTTGACGGCCGGCAGGAATGCATCAGGAAGATGAAAATCGGGGAAAGGATTCGGCTCGAGCGGGATCCGAACAATCCTCATGACGCGAATGCCGTGAAAGTGCTCAACGAAAAGGGAGAACACATCGGTTTCATTTCCAAGGATTTGGCGCGGAAGTTAGCGGCAAAGATGGACAGGGGAGTCAAATACAGAGCCGCGGTTTCCGACATCACGGGCAGCAGCGATTCCGTTCTGGGCGTGAATCTCGTCATCAGGGAATTATAAAACGCGTTCCTTAAAGGACGCGTTTTCCTTTGTTGTTTCCGGGGCTGTTTTTAAAGAAACCTTTGTAAGCGCGGTAGAAACTTGAGTAATCCGAAAAGCCGCATTTGTAATAAACCTGCGTCGGGTATTCCCCGGCTTCAATCATATCCCTTGCCAGCAGGAGTTGTTTCTTTCGGACATAGCTGATGGGGGATTCTCCCAGTGCCTGCTTAAAAATCCGGGCAAAATATTGAGGATTGATGTTTTGTGCTTCCGCGATGTTTTTCAAAGTGATTCTGGAATGGATGTTTTCATCAATGTAAAGCAGGGCGCGCCTGACATAGGGGTTGAGCGTCATGTACTGGGGGTGGAGATCCGAATGGAGATTATTGTGTAAAATCAGAACCGATTTGATTGTGTTAGCGATGATTTCATTAAAATCTTCCTTCGGAAACTTCCCGTGGTTATGGAGCACCTCCTTAAGCAGGGCGAGGCTTTCTGGGTAGGAATTGAGATCAATGAAATCGGGCTCCAGCAATCTCTTGGTCCTTTCGTCTTCTTCGATTCCGAAATTCATGATCAGGCGGCTGTAAACGTCCTTGCTTTTTATCACCGCAAAATGATAGCGCCTGGGTTTTAATATCAGTAGATTGTAGGGCCTTAAGGAGTACACCCTGTCTTCTACAATATACTCCGCTTCACCCTTCAAAAAGACATAAATCTCATAATCATCGTGGAAGTGCTTATAAAAGGATTCCGTATCGCGCTGGGTCAGATTATAATTGGTTAAGAAATGCAATCTTAAAGCGGTAAACAACATACCAACACCCCTTTAAATTATATCATAAAAGTCAAGATTTGCAATATTTAACGCAAGCATGGCAATCGGATAATGGGATGAAAGATGTTAAAATGGAAAAAAAGAAGAAAGGAACTAGATATGAGACTCAGACTTTGCGCTTTTGCAGATGAAGCTGCCGTCGAATTGGCGGACCAGATTCAAGCCTTGCAGGAAAACAATATTAACTTGATCGAATTGAGGAATGTCGGAGGCAAAAACATTAAGGACATTTCGGAAGAGGAAGCGAAACAATATTCCGAGATGCTGAAGGAAAACGGAATCGAAGTTTGGGCAATCGGTTCCCCGATTGGAAAAATTGACATCGAAGGCGATTTTGAAAAGCATCTGCAGGATGCGAAACATATTTTTAAACTGGCGAAGATTTTCGGTACTGACAGGATCAGGATTTTTAGTTTTTTTCTTAAAGATTATGATAAGCATGAAAACCTGGCCCTCGAAAGATTGAAAATCTTATTGGCAGAAGCTGAGCAACACGGAGTCCGGCTCTTCCATGAAAACGAAAAGGACATTTTCGGGGATGCCGTGGAGCGCGTCCTGAAGCTGAAAAACGCACTTCCCGAGTTGGGAATTGTGTTTGACCCGGCGAATTTCATCCAATGCAAAGAGGACATCAAGGACGCGATTTCGAAACTGCACGGGCTGACTGATTATTTCCACATCAAAGACATTGATAAAAAAACCGGGGAAATCGTGCCCGCGGGTTATGGGGACGGGGAAATAGAGAGTCTTGTAAAAGGGGTTGAAAGGGAAACCGTCTTCACTCTGGAACCGCATTTGACCGTGTTTGCCGGCTATGCGAACATTGACAGATCAAGGCTCAGAACCAAATTCGCTTTTCCCGGAAACAAGGAAGCTTTTGATTTTGCTGTTTTAAGTTTCAAGCAAGTGTTGATTAAAGCGGGATATCAAGAAAAAGAAGGATATTGGGAGAAATGAGCATGGAAAAAGTGAGATACGGAATCATCGGCGTCGGAAACATCGGTTCCGCGCATTTGGAAAGCATAATGAAGGGGAAAGTCCCCAATGCCACTGTCACTGCGCTTGCGGACATCAAGGAAGAAAGGCTGAGAATCCAAAAAGAGAAATACCCGGAAACTGATTTCAAAATTTATGCCAGCGGAAGCGACTTGATTGAGAAGGGAAGCGTTGACGCCGTAATCGTGGCGACGCCCCACTATCAGCACCCGGAGCTTTCGATTCAAGCTTTGAAAAAAGGCATCCACGTTGTTTGCGAGAAACCCGCGGGCGTTTATACGAAACAGGTCAAAGAAATGAATCGGGTTGCAAAAGAGGGGAATGCTTTGTTCACCATCATGTTCAACCAGAGAACCAACTCTCTCTACCGGAAGATGCGGGCAATGATCCAAGAAGGAGCCATCGGCACCATCAAAAGAATAAATTGGCTGATCACCGACTGGTACCGCTCGCAAAGCTATTATGATTCGGGTGATTGGCGGGCGACTTGGGACGGAGAAGGCGGGGGCGTGCTCTTCAATCAATGCCCGCACCAGCTGGATTTGCTTGTCTGGGTCACTGGGATGATGCCGACTTACGTGCACGCCCATTGCCATTTCGGAAAATGGCATGACATTGAGGTCGAAGACGACGTCAGCGCCTATTTGGAATACGAAAACGGAGCCACCGGCGTGTTCATCACTTCGACCGGGGATGCTCCCGGAACGAACCGTTTTGAAGTGCTGGGAACGGGCGGAAAGCTTGTATCCGAAAACGGGGAATTGATATATTACCGGAACGAAGTCGACGAAAGGGAATTCAACAGAACTTACCGTGGGGGCTTCGGCCAACCCAAATATGAGAGGATTGTTGTTGAAACGGATGGGGAAAACCCCCAGCATGTGGGCATTCTGAGAAACTTCACCAACGCGATTCTCGGTCGGGAAGAGCTTTTTGTACAAGGGGAGGAAGGCTTGGACAGCGTCATCTTGATGAACGCGATGCTGCTTTCAACCTGGTTGAACAAGGGCATCAAGCTTCCTTTCGATGACGATTTGTATCTTGAGGAACTGAACAAAAGACGCAGGCAGTCAAGCAAAAAACAATCGCAGGACATGATACTGGACACAGAAGGAACTTATTGATTTGTATGAAAGTCGCAATCATCGGCACAGGGAGCATTGCTCCGGTACACATTCGCGCAATCAAGGACGCAAATGAAGAGATAGTCGCTCTCTGCGACGTCGTTCCCGCCAAGGCGGAAAAACTGAATAGTGTTTATGGTCTGGATGCCAGCATATATGCGGATTATCTGGAGATGCTGGAGAAAGAAAAGCTGGATGCTGTCCATGTTTGCACGCCCCATCATTTGCATCGGGAGATGATTGTCAGAGCTTTGGAGAGCAACATCAATGTGTTGGCGGAAAAGCCCATCTGCATTAACGAATCAGAATTAGAAAACATCAAATCGGCAACAAAAAAATCAAATGCGCAACTTGGCGTCTGTTTCCAAAACCGCTATCTTCCTGCCAACCGGAAACTGCGTGAGTTGCTCGCAAAGGAAAAGCCCCTTTCCGCAACCACCAAAGTGGTCTGGCGGCGCGATGAAGCCTATTACAAATCTGCTCCCTGGAGGGGCAAGTGGGAGACGGAAGGCGGGGGCGTGATGATCAATCAGGCCATTCATACCTTGGATTTGTTGCTGTGGTATTGCGGGATGCCGGAGAAAATCAAAGGCGCGATCGCGAACACCAACTTGAAAGAAATCATTGAAGTGGAAACGACCGCCGAATTCGTCATGGCAGGAAAATACGTGGCAAGCTTTTATGCCACGACCGCAAGTTATAAAAACTTCCCCATTGAGATCGAAATCAGAACAAGAACAAATATTTACCGCATCATCGGAGAGGATTTGTATGTGAACGGAAATCTTCAGGAATTGCCGGCAGCGGGGGAGCTTTACGGTAAACCCCATTGGGGAGCAGGCCACAGCCATTTAATCAGGGATTTTTACTCCTGCCTCAGAGAAGGACGGACCTTTCCGATAGATGTTTACGAGGCGGAAAAATCATTGCGCGTCATCTGGGCGCTGTACCGCAGCAACGGTCAAGAAATTCTTATATAAGGAGAGATTATGAAATTAGCAGCGCAACTTTACACTGTCAGAGACCATACGAAAAACGAAAACGCCATATATGAAACCTTGAAGAAAGTGAAAGCCATCGGTTATGATGCCGTGCAGATCTCCGCTTTCGGAGAGTTCAGAACATCCTGGCTTTCTGAAGTGCTCCGCGAACTTGATCTGGAAGTTTGCGCAACGCATACGGCCCTGGACAGAATCATCAATGACACGGAAAAAGTGGTCGAAGAACACAAAGCATTGGGTTGCAAGACCGTGGGCCTCGGTTGGTATAAAACCGACAGCAAGGAAAAAGCCGACGAATTGTTGGCGATGCTTGAACCTGCACTAAAGAAGCTCCACGCCAGCGGCCTGCAATTTGCCTATCACAACCATGACCATGAGTTTACGGAAATAGAGGAAGGCTATACGGTCATGGATTATCTCCGCGACCAAAGCGATCCCGGACTCTTTCATTTCCTGCCTGATTTTTATTGGGTTGCCCATGCGGGGGTGTCCCCCCTGCAATTTATCGAAGATTTCCGGGGCAGGTTCTCGGTCGTTCATTTTAAGGATCTGAAACGCGTTGACGGCAAGCCCGTGATGACGGAAATCTTCAACGGCGAAATCGATTATGTGGCAATTCACGATCGACTGGTCGAACTGCAGGTGGAATGGGCGGCGGTCGAACAGGATCTTTGCGAGGTCGATCCATTTTTGAGCCTTGAAATTAGTTTAAAGAACATTAAAGAAAAAAAGCTGTTTTCATTTTGAAACAGCTTTTTTTGATTGTACTTTTAATGACAGTATTTATGTGCTATAATTTAATTAAACATCATCGAAAATGGGGTGGTAATATGAAAAAAACTGTTCTTGCTTTCTTTTTTCTGATTCTTTTCTTGGTTGGTTGCGGAAACAGCAAACTTCCGAAACCTGAAGTTTCCGACGGATTTTTGGGCACTTTCGGCATCGACAAAAACATCAACAATTTCACCATCGACAAGTACTTGGGCCGCGAAGACACCGTCTATCGTGACATGAGAATGCTCGTCGATCCCGCAGATTATGAAAAGATCGGCGGGGACAGATTCTTAAGCGGCTACATCAAAGGTTTTCAGGTAATCCCCTATCCCTATCTCGCTCCGGTGCTGGGACTTCCGGAGGAAGTGGGTCCCGGCTATCAGGGCAGAACCCTCTTCAGAATCACCGAAGACGGAAATTATCTTCCCAATTATGAAGAATCTTTCTTGATTCTTGAGGAGATTTTTCCGAAAGACAAGAACATCTTCGTGATGTGCGGCGGGGGCGGCTACGCAATGATGACGAAGAACATGCTAATTAAATTGGGATGGGATCCTAATAAGATTTGGAATGTCGGCTGTTATTGGCATTATGAGGGAGAGAATGATGTGGTTGTAAAAGAGTATTACGATGAAGACAAATATTATTATGCTTTCCACCGGGTTGAGTATTTAGTAATCGATTTTGACTCTTTGGCTCCCTTGGACAATGACTAAAAGAATCATTCTGCTTTTATTTCTGGCTCTGCTCATATCCGGATGTTCTCAACCCGGGCCAATCAAGCTTCCGGAATCCGCTTATGAAAAGTCGGAATTAAGGGAAACTGATTACAAAAGCATTTCGGAAAAAATCAATTCCGGAGAAAATTTCATCCTCTATGTTTACACCAATCATTGCGAAGCCTGCATGAGTTTCAAACCTGTTCTGGAAGAATTCATAGAAGAAAGAGGAATTACCATTTTTGCGATTGAAAAAGCTGCAATTGAAAAAGGAAGCAAACTTGACAAAGAAGTCAAACTCGCGCCCACGGTGCTGATCATCGGCAACAAAAAAACAATCGCGCGGCTCGATCCGAACAGGGGGAAAGATAAAGCGCACTATGAAACGAGCGATGGCTTCGCCTCCTGGTTCGACAAACACGTCATCAATGAACGCCCCTAACCTATAGGTTTGGGGTGTTTTGTTTAAATGATATATTGATGCAGAACAAATTTCAAACCAATAAATATGCTACTAAAACAATAATAGTGTTGATTGTAATCGAGACTTGATAGAATGTATTGGTGAAGTGAAAACTGATATCAAATTCGGTGAACTGTGGTGGAGAAAAATATTTTTTTGCATCTTGCAACAAACGATAAAATTCTCTGTCAGCAAAAAAAAGGCCTGATACATTTGTATCAAACCTATATATTCAACTTGGTGCGGGTAACAGGAATCGAACCTGCACTCCGAAGAACTAGATTCTAAGTCTAGCGCGTCTGCCAGTTCCGCCATACCCGCATTTGAACGCTTTATTATTTTAACATATTTTATCAAAATATTCTAGTAAATTTTGATAATAATATATTATTAATTTAAGAATATAGTAGTTTTTGAGACGTATGTTTTTGGTAGATAATGTCGATAAACGTAAAAGACATTTACAATTTTTATTTTTTTTATTTTAATAATGTTGGGGGATGGAAAAAAACTACTCTTTTTGGTGTTCTATAATAATATTATAGTCCATCTCTAAGGGTATTTTTGTTTTTTTGAGGGGATTATGAAACGAATCGATAAAATATCTTTACAAAATAATCAAAGTTTGATTGTAAGCAAAATAAATGGAAATTGTTTAATTGTGCATGATTATGCCTTAAAAAATGAAAAAAAGATCCTTGCAAAATTTAAAAAAATTGGAATGTTTGATGAAATACCTGTAAAGCATTCTATCGACAGCTTTAAGGCTATATATATTTCAATTCATAGTTCTTCTAAATGCAATTTAAATTGCAGGTATTGTTTTAATAGAAAAAAAGGTAATGATAAGATTAATTTCGAGGATTGTGTAAAATTCATCGATATGATAACCGCTAGATTTCCAAACGCAGACAAATTTTTTGATCCAGAGTATTATAAAGCATCTTATAGTAAGACCCCTTCTGAAGTAACTAATGCTATAATTCCATGTAAAAAAATTTATTCGTTACCCACAAAATACCAACTATTAGAAAACACCTCGGATAGTCCTAGTGACGGTTTTACTCCCATTAATTCTTTTGAGCATATTTCAACAGCAAAAGTAATGTCGGGTCCAATCGAAACGATAACTTTTCGTAATTTTGTCGTAAATATTCCTACTTATGAACTTAAAATACCATCAGATGCTGTATTAATGATCGATAAAGGTGAGATAGTTAACAAGGGTTCACAAATTTATGTACGCCAAGGTCAGCCTTTTTTAGCACCTTCCAAATTGCGTTTAATTGAAATAACAAAAGCGGAGGAGATTACTTTATTATTTGAAGATATTGATGGAATTGCTGTAAAATTCCCAATGACCTTTCGTCAAAATTACTCATTTAAAAATCTTCTATTTTATTATTATAATTATCAACATGAACAAATATTTTTAAATATTGACAAAATCGACTATGATAAATCAAATTATGAATATATCTTCACTCTTACGATTTTTTTTGTAAACGAGTATGTTTTTAATAATGAAATTGTCACAATTTACATGAAGTATCAGGTTGAAAATGATGAATTATACATCAAGGAAGAGTTTCTATATTTTGACTCGCAAACTGACCAATATTATGTAAATGTGTTATTACACTCTCCCGAAAGGGGATATGGATACATAAAAGAATATGTTGAACCAATTAAACAGTTCGGGAATAATATCATTATCAGAGGGAAAATAGCCCCAAATAATGTTGTCATAAAATTATATTAGCTATTTAGCGTTTTACTCTAAACATAAATAAATACCTTCAAATCTTAAAAAACTGTGATTATTCATCACAGTTTTTTACTTAATGTAATTAATAGTGTAAATTTAAATAAACTAACAAACTTTCTACTTCTGTTATTTTTTGTTTGCTAATAAACCTTTATGTGATATAATCATTTTTAAAGGAGCATTTTGTATGGTTATTACATATCCGGATTATCGAAATTCAATCCTGAATGTCTCAAATTCGATTCTAAAACATTATCGGGTTAAGGTAGCTTATGATACTTTAGAGGAACTTGATCTTATTTTAGAAAAAAATTATAAGCATGTTTTTCTAGTTTTGCTGGACGGTTTCGGAGTCAATTTTCTATACAAATATCTAGATGCTGATGCTCGTTTGCGAAGAGATTTTAAGAAGGAGATTACATCCGTTTTTCCACCGACAACGGTTGCAGCAACAAACACTGTTCTGTCCGGCCTTCCTCCGTATGCCTCCGGTTATATCGGTTGGACACAATATTTTAAAAATGAAGATTCTAATACAATTATCTTTTATAACCAAGATTTTTATGATGCTAATATAAAGCTTACAGAAAATCTTGCGGAAAAATATTTAAAGTATGAGAGTATATATGAAAAGATCAGAAAGGCTTCTCCTGATGTTGAAACCTTTGAAATCTTTCCAGCTTTTCATCCGGACGGCTATGCGAGTTTCAATGAACAGGTAGATAAAATGATTGCGATATCGAAACAAAGCAATCGTACTTTTACTTATACATATTGGACAGAACCCGATGCCACCGGACATATAAAGGGAGTATATGTACCGGAAACCGAAGCGGTTGTAAAAGAGTTGAATCAAGAATATGACCGACTTGTATCTTCCTTAGCTAAAGATTCTTTGGTTATTTTAATAGCCGATCATGGCCAGGTTGATGTTGAGGAGATTGATATTTTAGCAGATACTGAGTTGATGAATTGTTTAGTAAGAAAGCCATCAATTGAACCAAGGGCGTGTAATTTTTTTGTAAAAAAGGAAAAAAAGGAAGAATTTCTCTCCCTTTTCTTAAATAAATATAGCGATAAATTTTTACTTTATTCAAAAGAACAGCTATACAATGAAGAGCTTTTAGGAACAGGAAGAAAGCATCCTTTATTGGATGATTTTCTGGGGGATTTCTTAGCAATCTCAGTCAGTAAATACATCTTTAATATGTTAGGAGAACCGGCTTATAAAGGTCATCATGCCGGGCTAACAAGGGATGAAATGCTTGTTCCGCTTATAATTCATGAAGTAAATTAATAGCTTGTTTCTTTAGATTTTATCTTTTTTGGTGGAAGCAAGAGCAACATTGACGTGGTTTTTTGATAATCTCTGTATTTGGGCTTGTTCTGAAGCTGGCGTCTTTCCATCAAAGGGATACTGATGAAAAGAAAGAGAAACGAGTTAGCAATCGGACCAATGATATATTCGAATAAATTTGGTTCGATGCTTAACATCATTACAAAAACACCCCACCAGAAAGTTATTTCTCCCAGATAATTTGGGTGCCGCGAGTATTTCCAAAGACCAGTATTGTTTACTTTGCCTGGATTTTTCTTACGGAATTTATGAGCGGATCTATCCGCTATGTCTTCAAGCGCAATCCCGATTAAACTTAAGATGCAACCGAGTGCGGTTAAGACATTTATTTGCTTGTTGCTTTCTAAATAAAGCATTCCCGGAATCATGACCCCAATAACAATTATTGTCGGCATAAGATGAATTCCGAAGAAGTTTACAAGCGGCCAGAGTTTTCCTGATTTGTTGCGATAATAGTCGTAACGCCAATCTTGGTATTTGAGATCTCTGAAGGTTTTAATCCAGTTAATGGTTAGACGCACTCCCCAAATTGTAAGCGGTACCATTAATAATAAGGTTTTTAAATCAATTTCCTTTACAAAAAACGGGAGTATTAATAGCGGTGCCACACTCCAATAAGGATCATAAATTGAGGAGTTCTTACAGGCGGTGCTAAAAAGAAAGATGATGAAGGTTGCGAAAACATCGCAGATAATAATTTTTAAAATAAAGCTTTCGATGGGGAGTATTTTAAAAAACAAGATACTTGCAAGAAATGTAAATAGATAGATAAAGAAAATGAGAATCAGGTGTTTTGTTTTTTTCATAGATATCCTCCGTTAATCAAAATTATATCATAAATTGCTATATTTGAAAATTTTAGAAAAGGTGGTTTAAATGAATTTAAAAGATTATTTCCAAGAATCAAAAATAATAGCGGCAGTAAAAGATGAGGAAGCCTTTAAAAGAGCATTATCCAGTAAATGTCCAGTTATATTTTTATTGAATGGGGATATCCTGACTGTTAAGCAAGTTGTAGAAGAAGCACATGCGCATGATAAAATCATTTTCCTTCATTTTGATATGATTGGCGGTTTTGGAAAAGATGAAGCAGCTGTAAGATATATTAAAGAAAAGGTCTGCCCCGATGGTATTATATCTATTAAAAGCAGTGTTATTAGATGGGCGGAAACCTATGGTCTTGATTATATCTACAGGGTATTTATGATAGATTCCCAGTCATTCGAAACTGCAGTAAATAATATTCGACGTTTTAAAATTGAAAACATTGAAATCATGCCTGGAATTATCCCTGATGTTATTCAGGATTTAATGAAAAAATGTCCTGCGAATTATATTTCCGGAGGTTTGATTACAACTGAAAAACAAGTGAAGGAAATTTTAAGTAGCGGAGCAATTGCTTGTTCTACAAGCAATGAACAATTATGGGAAAACCGAGATAACTTTAACTCTTAGACTATTGATTATTCAATAGTCTTTTTTTGGAAAATTCTTGACAATAAAACGGTCTCACGATAGAGATCTTACCTAATGAAGAAGACTTTCTGAGCAAACTTGAAAGGATAATTGAGCTTGCGAAAAATGACGGATGCACAAAGACAAACCCTATA
>FZPS01000049.1_pt101 | contig 17945 bp, 14 predicted proteins | sample 1817821 | NCBI WGS metagenome assembly FZPS01 (sample SAMEA104158645, study PRJEB21678) | metagenome | place: Germany | collected 2015-04-21
ATAATACATAGATTAGAAATAATGGGGGATCCAATATGAAAAAAAAGTGGCTTTGTCAGATGATGGTAACCATTCTGTTGATTCAAGGGTTATTTATTTCTTTTGTTTGGGGTGATCCTAATATTTTGCTAGATCCTGTAAAAAATCGTTATACAGGTTCAGAACAAGGAACGGTAGCCATTCAAAATGTAAATTTTATCGATGTGCCTGTTTCTCATTGGGCAAAGGAATCCATTGTACGTATGGGAGCCTTGCAGCTAATCAAAGGATATAATCAAAGATTTCAGCCTTCTCGTTCCATTACCCAAGAAGAAGTATTAATTTTTATGATTCGAGGAATGGGGTTGGAAAAGCAAGCCATTGACGAAGGCGTTAAATATCCTGATTCTTGGTCTCAAGGGTATATTCAAATGGCTTTGCAAACAGGATTGATTACTCCTACCCAAAAAGATAATTTACAAGGGCCTGCTTCTAGAGAACAGGTAGCTCAATGGATGGTTCAGGGACTCCAATTTTTAAACCCAGATATGTTTCTTGGGGGCGATACATTACAGAAGGTATACCAATATGTAGATTGGATGAAAATCAGTTCAGATAAAATAAGAGCGGTAGAAATACTCGCACAAAAAGGAATTATGAAAGGGAAAACCAATGGATATTTTGATCCAAAGGGAGTAATTACAAGAGCAGAAATGGCTCAGATTTTAGCCAATATGGATGAACTTTATTACCAAAGGGCTGATTTGATTCGCAAAATTGGTAAAATTGGAGCTATTCAAGACCAAATGGATACAGGAGTAGATTCAGATTCTGGAATGCGGATCTTTCGAGTTCGAACCAAAGAAGGTACCATTGATGAATTGGTTTATGAAAAAAGGCGAAATGCTGTGGGAAAAGAGATAGAGAAAGATGCCGTTGTCTATGAGGAAGGACAAATTACAGGAATGGTAGGGTTACAAGAAGGGGATGAAATTGAATATATTATCCATGGACAAACTCAAACTCTACTTTATATTTCTAAAAGACAGGAAGATTCAACCCAAATAGTAGAAGGGATTCTTCAGCCTTTCGATCCATTGCAGCAGGCAAGGCTTTCCATTCGTGATACAGCCAACCAATTATTCACCTACTCATTAACTCCAGGTTTGTACCAAAAGGATCCTCAAACAGGAAAGACAAAAATAGTGATTGGAGAGAAAATCATTCCTATTGAAGAGGCTCCTGTTGGAAGTCGTATTCAATTGATGCTACAAAACAATGTGATTGTTGAAATCAAATCCATGGGACACCCTGTTGTAGTTTCAGAAATACGAGGTGTGTTAAAAGAAAAAGGATTAAATTATATTACATTTATTGACGAACAAAATCAAGAAATAACAAAAAACTTTCATCGAAATGAAATTCAGGTAACAAAACTTCCCTATTATGAAGCAGAAGATCAAATCGGATACATTCGTGAAATCTTTCCAGACTTTCGATATGATGCAGCGAAAAGTAGTGTGGAAAGCCTTGAATTAGGGGACGTGATCACAATGCAATTGGATCCTTATCAGCCCCAATATATTAAAAAGATCCATGCCAGTGGACATTATGTTATGCGGTATGGGAAAGTAAAAGACGTCCTTCCTCAAAAAGGAGGAACAGGGCAGATCCGTATTGGTTATGAAGATGGAGAAACAGAAATCATAGACATTTCTCCTACTGTCTTTATTTCTCAAAACAAACAAAAGATTTCTTATCAAGATATTTTACCAGGGGATTGGGTTAAGGTGTTGGTGAACCAAGGTGTACTAGAACCTGGTTTTGTGGTGGAAACCGTAAAGGAAATTGTAGTTGATGGTAGAGGACATGAAATAGCTAACATTTATCGAGGACAGTTGAATGGGATCTTTCCTAATCAAAATCAATTGATTCTTCAAAATGCTCAACGTTTAACAAAAAGAGGTTGGGAAGACTATGAGCAAATTAAAACCTTAGATTTATCCAAAGCCCAACAACTTCAATGTTATGACAATGATCGTCAAGTTTCTCTCGATTATGCCCAAAAATTTTTAACCCAGCATAATGGAGAAGTCTATATTGCTACGGAAGAATACTATGGACAAGAACGAATTGTCAAGATTACCTTCCGTCATGGTAGAGAACAGCCATTAGGAGATCAGTCTATCATCTATGCCAACGGAGCAGGGTTATTTAAGGTGTTGCATCATTCGTCTATGCTAAAAGCAGATGGAGGTACTATTATTCGAAGACATGGCAGATTGGTAGATCCGCAAAATATTATGGTACCTGATTATGCCCAAGTGGTTTTAAATGGTGAAAATCAAGTGGCTGTTCTTGACATAAAAGAAGAACCTACTACAGGAGGTATCCAAATTTTACGAGGGCGAATTGCTAAAATTGCCCAAGGACAGTCTTTTCAAGTTCAATCTTTTGCTGCCTTGCAAGGAAACAGCTGGAGTTATTATCCTATTCCACGAGTTTTCTCCATAGATTATAAAACTTTATTTTATGATGAGACGGGTCCAGTGGACAGAGATACATTTATTGATTATACGAATCAAAGTAAGATTGATAAAGTATATACTATTGTTGTTCATGGAGACCAAGCTCTTTATGTGGTAGATAATCCGTATGCTCGAGAAGGGGTTCAAGGAGAGATTTATGGGATTGAAAACAATATTCTTTCTATAAAAGATGTGCAAGTATACAATCGAACCCAAGGAAGTTGGAATTTACTCAATCAAAAAAATCGAACGGCACAAGTGTTGGTAAGCAATAATAGTATTCTTATTAAAAATGGAAGAGTCATTCACTTGGATGAACTAGAAAAGGGAGATAAAATTCGAGTCATGACACAACAGGTATTACGTCCTAGTAGTAATCAAGAGAATGCAGCCGTCACAGGTTATATTCTTTTTGTAGAAGGGTAATGATTTTATAGATATCTTCGTTCTTATTTCGTTTATGAATGTGGATATCTATATATATATGAGATAGTGGAAAGGGGAGTAAGATGAAGCAGGGAATAAAAAAACTTATTGCAGTTACTTTATTCATTGTATTTTTTGGGGGAATCTTTCCCCCTTCTGTTTTTGGGATGGAAGGAGAAATAGGATACTTTGGAGGGATATCAGAAGGATACCGCCTTCCTCAAACCATAGATCAGAAGGTAGTAACAAAATCTAAAAAGTCAAAAACCATTGAATTAAATTACAAAGAAGTGGTTTTTATAACAGGAAAACCTATTGAAATGGAAGGAACCTTAAGCATTCAAAGTAAAGGGCGAGTGGATGATGATGTAGATAATGGGATATATGATGAAGTTTATACCATAAAAATGGAAAATCCATTAGCGAAAGAAGAATCCTTAGAACGTAAAATTACTTTTGAAACTCGGTATTACAAAGTAAAACAAGATCATATGACTCAGGTAATTAAAGATTCTACTCCTAAAAAATGGACAGAGACTGTTCGCATCAATGGAAAACAATATACATTGGATTCAGATAAATCTCGATTTATAAAAAGTATGATTGAAGATTATACTCCTGGAGTCCAGTATTATAGTGGAAAACTTTCTACAGAAGCCCATTATATTAATGGAGATGAGCGAGTCATTGTATCTTTAGAAGGGCCCTTATATGGCTATGAACAGCCTTGGTCCAAAACAGAAACCCAAGATTTACAATTTGTAGTTAAATCCCAAGGAGGCGAAAAAAGTTGGGAGATGGCAGGAACTATTACGCCTTCTGTTATTACCAAAAAAACATTAAAGTATTACCAAACTCCCAACTTACCTCATTCCCTAGAAGGAACGTATGAAGAAATTATGGAAAACCATGGTGGGCTTCTCTATACGATTACTAGTCGTCATCCTGACCTTAGTCCAAAGCAAAAAAAAGGGAGTTTATCTGTTCCTTCCTTTAATATCTTTGAAATTTTAAAAGCTCCAAAAAATTTAGATTTTTTAAAGGGACATTTTGCAGAAGAGGACATTAAAAAATTATATAGTATGAATATTTTAGATGAAAATCCAGCTTACTTTAAACCTAATCAAGCCATGCCACGTTCACAATATGTAAAAGCTCTATGCAGAGCCATGAACATTCCCATTGAAGAAATAGAAACGAAAAAAACATCCCGGAAAAGTAAGGAACAAGTACAGCCTCAAATTTTTGCTGATGTTTCACCCAATCATCCAGAATATCCCTATATTATGGCAGCCTATAAAGCCCAATTAATACAAGGGGATGGAGCTTATTTTTATCCTGAACGCCCTATTACAAGAGAAGAAGCTTTTGTAATATTTGTTCGTATCTTAGGTTTAGAACGCTTAGGGTTAGATCCCACTCCTCGGACTCCCTTTGTTGATGATGCTTACATTGCTCCTTGGGCCAAGAGAGATCTTTATGCAGCTTATAATTTAGGTCTTATTAAAGGCAATCCAGAAGGAAAGATCTTACCTAAAAATTGGCTATCTAAAGCAGAAGCAGCTGCTCTTACCAATCGATTAATTGATTATCTTCGCAGTGATATGCTTCGAGATTATCGTGCCTTACAATATTAAAAAAGAGGGGGATAAAAATGAAAAAGCTAAAATCGTGGGTATGTTTAAGTTGGATTACTATTTTTATACTGGTATCCTCTTCTTCTCTTTATGGAACCCCTTTGCTAACTACAGAAAAAGCTTCTATGACCATTGAAGAAGTCATGGAATTAATTCAAAATTCTTACGTAGGAGAAGAAGTATCTATACAGCAATTATTAGATGGAGCATTAAAAGGAATTTTTAATACTTTAGACGAATACAGCACATATTATACAGAGGAAGAATATGAAGAATTTATCGAAAATATTACAGGAGAATTTGGTGGTATTGGTATAGAAATGCGGAAATACCCTGATTATTTAGAGGTGCTGCAGGTATTTTCCAATACACCAGCAGAGAAAGCAGGAATCCAAGTCGGTGATTATATTGAGGAAATTAATGGAGTATCGATTAAAGATTGGGAGCTTGAAAAAGTTGCAAATGAAATTAAAGGACCCATTGATACAGAAGTGGTTCTTACATTGCGCCGTTGGAACCAGCATTTAAAAGTAACTCTTAGAAGAGCTGCTATTCAAGTCAATCCCATTACCATTCTTCCTCTAGCTGAACTGTTGCCTAAAAATAAACAGTCTGATGATGTATTACCTTTCTTATTATATGTGAAAATTTCTCAGTTTAATGGACAAACCATAGACGCTTTTTTGGAAGTACAAAAGCAAATAGAAGAACATAAGATTAAAGGGATTTTATTTGATGTTCGTGATAATCCAGGTGGAGCTTTAGATCAAGTGGTTGGTGTGTGTGAAAAGATTGTACCCAAAGGGCCCATTGTTCATATGGTAACCAAGGATGGGACAAAGAGTACAGCCTATAGTTCTTTGTTCGAAACTCCTATGCCTATGGTTGTTCTAGTCAACGGCTCCAGTGCTTCGGCAGCTGAGATTTTTGCTAGTGCCTTGCAAGATTCAGATGCAGGTAAATTAGTGGGACAGAATACCTTTGGCAAGGGAATTGTTCAACGGTTATATTCTACTTCTTATGGAGGTCATTTTAAAATGACTACAGAAGAATATTTAACTCGTAATGGAAGGCATATCCATAAAAAAGGGTTACAACCTGATGTAGAAGTTATCGTTCCGGATATAATCCACCCCATTACAGCAAAGTGGGATCTAGGCCATGAGGGAAAAGACGTGGTACAGATTAAAGAAATGCTAGAGTTTTTAGGGTATTCTATTTCTAATAGAACAGATCAATATGACGAAGCTACAAAAAAAGAAGTTATAAAATTTCAGCAACAATATGGTTTATATCCTTATGGTGTCGCTGATTTGACGACCCAAGATACAATGAACAAGGCAGTCATAAAAAAAATCCAGTTAGAGGATGTTCAACTCAAGAAAGGTTATGAAGTATTACGAGACTGGGTTAAGGAAGGTAAATAAACAGGGAATTTTTTTATACAAGGAATTTCATATGTTGAGTGTTTTTGAAAATATCCAAAAAATTTTAATATAAGCACCAGACTTTTGGTGCTAAATTTAATTTAATATTTGAGAAAGGCATCTATAGCAGAATCAGTTTTTATATAACCTTAATAAGCTTACGGTTTTATGATTTTCAATTAAGGGACTATTTTTCTATGTGACTGGTTTTTCCATGCTTTTTAAATGATTTCTTTTTCCATAGATAGTTTATAGTAAGGAATGTCTTTCTCATTGTATTCATCACCTCATTTTTTAATTATGAGGTTTGTGATAACCAGATTATTTATAAACTCCCATCTTATTCAAAAAATACAAGTTTTATGAATGAGGTGGGAGTTTTTTAAATTCTTTAGCTGAAACCTACCTTATCACCAGTCTTTTGTTATAATTACTTTACTATAATGTAACTGTAAGAACTATAATGAATGAGCTCAATTCACAAAAAAATACAATAAAGTTCAAAAATACTGTATTTAATTATGTTTTTTGAATGCTAGCAATCAAAGTAAGATCGTAGAGATCTTTTAATTTTTCCCATCTAAGAAATCGATTTCTTAAATTTTCTTAAACTAAAGGAGTATGACAATGAAAAGGATGCAATTTGATGAAATTACTTTGTCGGTTTTTCCTGATCGCTTTGAAATGGGTGCAGTAGCTGCTCAGGAGGCAGCAGAATATATCTTAGATCTGTTAAAACAAAAGCAGATCATAAGGTGTATTTTTGCAGCAGCGCCATCCCAATCGGATTTTCTAAATCGCTTATTTTCGGATAAGAGAATTGATTTCAGCCGTATAGAAGTTTTTCATATGGATGAGTATATTGGACTTCCAAGTGATGATCCGAGAAGTTTTCAATCTTTTTTGAAAGGATATTTTGATCGCGTAAATTTTAAAGCTGTTCACTATATTAATGGAATGGCTAAAGATTTATTAGAGGAGTGTGAAAGATATGGAAAACAGTTAATATCAGAAAAGGTAGATATCGTTTTTATGGGTATCGGAGAGAATGGTCATATAGCATTTAATGATCCACCAGTTGCAGATTTTAATGACAGTAAAATTATGAAGCCTGTTGAATTAGATCTGACATGTCGCAATCAACAGGTTCATGATGGATGTTTTAAAACCTTGGATGAGGTTCCTAAAATGGCACTTACTCTTACTATTCCAACCTTGATTTCTGCGGATAAGCATTTTTGCATTGTCCCAACTAAAGCAAAAGCACAGGCTCTTTCAAATACAATACTGGGTGAGATCACAGAAAAATGTCCTGCAACTGCTTTGAGAAATAAACCTGGCGTTATGATGTATGTGGATGAACCTTGTTTCTCAATTTTAGAGGAAAAATTAAAAAAATTATAATTTAGCAACAGCCAACAAATATAGAGGAGGAATATTTATGGAAAAAAGACTTTTTACTCTAATTAGTGTCTTAATGGTCTAACAATGGTGTTTACTGCATGTGGTACTAAAAAGACCAAACCAATTTCTTCGGTTGATTCATCAAGCTCAAGTAAACCTGAGACTAGTGAGTCTTCTAAGTCTGAACTTAAGCAAACCGACCGTGTAGTTCTGTATACTGCAAGCTCAACTAATCAAAATGAAATGATTCAGAAAATGTGGGCTACTCTTCATCCTGATATTGAGTTGGAACTTGTTTCAGCAGGTTCTGGTGAATTACAGAACAGAATTATTGCTGAAGTTGGAAATCCGCAAGGTGATGTTATGATGGGTGGTTCCTATGCTGTTTATACTGCATTGGAAGATCATCTTGCTCCATACGTTTCTGACAATGTACAATACATTATTCCGCAATTCAAACCAGCAAGTGATAAGTTTACTCCTATTCAGGTTAATGTAAATACCATCATGGTAAACAACAAGCTACTAGCACAAACCGGTGCTACTGTTGATGGTTGGGAGTCTTTAACAAATCCTGCTTTGAAAGGGAATATTACTTTTGCAGATCCCTCCTCTTCATCTTCGGGTCGTGAACAGGTTGTAAACATGCTAGCTGCTATGAATACTACTAGTAACTTGGATGATGGTTGGGATTTTATTGAAAAGTTCATCAAAAATCTTGACGGAAAGATTTCTTCTAGTTCTTCTGCTATTTACACAGGAGTTGCTAACGGGGAGTACGCAGTAGGGATTACCAATGAAGAAAAGGTTATTGAGAACATCGTTAATGGTGCAGATGTAAGTGCGGTTTATGCAAAAGAAGGTATTACTTTGAGAAATTCTTATTGTGCTATCATCAAAGATTGTAAAAACGAATATAATGCTCGTTTGCTTGTAGACTTCTTTACATCTAAGGAATATCAGCAGGCTTGTGCTACTGAGCTCTACCAGCGTTCTGTTCGTTCTGACGTTGATTTTACAGTTGAGGGTATTCTAGCAACTACTGATTTAAATGCAATTGAATATCCCGGTGAGTGGGTTGAAAAGAATTCAGACGCTTTGAAAGAAAAATTTCAGGATTTTTGGACCAGTGTTAAATAATTTAACTTAACTTATATACAACTTTTCCCCGCCTTCTTTAAGGGAACGGCAAAGAAAAAGAAAGCAAAGAAAAAGAAACTGGAGGAAATATTATGGCTGTTGCTATTCATGTTAATAATGTCAAAAAACAATATGAAGATAATGTTGTCATCCGTAATCTATCAGTTGATATAAAGTCCGGTGAGTTATTCACACTTTTAGGCCCTAGTGGTTGTGGTAAGACAACCTTGCTTCGTATGATTGCAGGTTTTAATTCCATTGAGGCGGGTACCATTGCCTTTGATGATAAGATTATCAATGATGTGCCGGTGTACAAACGCAACTTTGGAATGGTTTTTCAAAGTTATGCAATTTTCCCTAATATGACAGTTTATCATAATGTTGAGTATGGTTTAAAAAATAAAAAATTATCCAAAGCAGAGATCAAAAAGCGTGTAAATGAGATACTTGATATCGTTCAATTAGCAGAGTATAAGGACCGTTATCCTAATAAGCTTTCAGGTGGTCAGCAACAACGAGTTGCATTAGCTCGTGCCGTTGTCGTTCAGCCTGAGGTTTTGCTTATGGACGAGCCTCTTTCAAATCTTGATGCAAAGCTTCGTGTTGAAATGCGTACAGTTATTAGTAGGATCCAAAAAGAATTGGGGATTACTACAGTTTATGTTACTCATGACCAAGAAGAAGCCTTAGCTATATCTGACCGTATTGCAGTAATGAACAAGGGTGATATTTACCATTGTGATACTCCCGAGCGTATTTATTCACGTCCTTACAACACCTTTGTTGCTAACTTTATAGGTAGTTCTAGTATGATTGATGGTACTGTTACAGCTGTTGGTGATACAACTAAGATAAAAATGGCAACGGGTTTAGAAATTGAGATGAACAATATGGTTCCTTTGGAAGTTGGTCATAAAGTGATTGTTGGTGTTCGTCCCGAGGAGTTTATTGTTGTACCTGAAGGTTGTGGTAAGAAAAGCATAGTGAAACTAAAACAATTCCTCGGTAAAAATATAAAGTATGACGTTGTTTTTGAAGATGGCACTGAAATAGAAGTCTGTAGCGACACAAATTCTGCAGAACGTATATATGAAAGTGGTGAGAAGATTTACATTTCCGTCAATACAAAACGTATCAATGTATTTGACAAGGAAAGTAAGATCACTTTAATAAAAGGAGTGCATAGCAATGTTTAAGAAGGACAGTAGTAATTTTTTAAAAGGCTATCGCATTGATTTCTGGAGTTTTATTACATTAACTTCACTGATTTTCTTCGGTATGTTTCTGATTTATCCTGTAAGTCGCCTGGTTATTAATGCATTCCAGACTAAAGATGCCGTTGGCGTATTTTCGTTCGGTAACTTTGTTAAGTTTTTTTCCAGAGCCTATTATCGTAGTGCCATGTTGAACAGTATTAAAGTAACTTTTGTTGCAACTATCCTGACCATTGTTATCGGTGTTACGCTTGCATATATAACTACAAACTTTAAAATCAAAGGGGTCAAGGCAATTAATATAATGATTATTATATCTATGTTTTCCCCGCCTTTCATAGGTGCTTATTTCTGGATTCTTATGCTTGGCCGTGCGGGAGTTATTACTACATTCTTCAAGAATGTTTTTGGTGTAACGCTGCCAACTATCTATGGATTTAATGGAATTTTGCTAGTTTTTACTCTTAAGCTTTTTCCTTTCATTTATATGTATACAAAAGGAGCTTTAAAGAAAGTTGATAAAGCACTGGGTGAGGCGGCAGAGAGCCTTGGTGACCATGGACTCAGGAAGGTTCTTAAAGTTAGTCTTCCGTTGGTTACGCCCACTGTTCTTGCTGGTGCAGCTATTGTTTTTCTGCGTGCATTTGCAGATTACGGTACGCCTCGCTTGATTGGTGAAGGTTACACTGTTATGCCTGTTCTTGTTTATAATGAGTGGTTATCAGAAACGGGTTCTAATGCATATTTTGCATCTGCAATTGCTTTTATAATGATATTTCTTGCAATTGTTGTATTTATACTGCAGATGCACTTCAGTCGTAAGAACTATAATATGAGTATGCTTAACCCTCCAGAGCCTAAGAAATTGAATGGTGTCGGTAATATTTTTGCTCATATCTTCGTTTATTTTGTAACTATACTTTCAGTTCTTCCGACAGTATACATTACAATAATCTCATTTAAGAACTTTACTGGTGGCTCAATTATGGTTGAAGGTTTTTCTTTTAATAACTATGTACTTGCATGGGCAAAAGCTAAGGATTCCATTTTGAACACCTTTAAATTCGGTATTATAGCAATTGTTATTATTGTTCTGTTAGGTACCATGTTTGCTTATGTTACCGTAAGGAAAAAGAATTTTTTCTCTCGCTTTTTAGACGCTTGTATTCAATTACCTTATGTTATTCCAGGAACAATTTTTGGTTTGATGTTGCTGATATCTTATAATACAGGATTCCTAGTATTGAGCGGTAGTGCTGCTTTAATTATTATCTCGTACGTTATCCGAAGAATGCCTTATACTGTGCGTTCCAGTGCGGCTATCCTTAAACAGATTAATCCGAATATTGAGGAAGCATCACTATCTTTAGGATATTCCTCAATGCCAACATTTTTTAAGGTTACAATGCCTGCTATGATTCCAGGTATTGTCTCCGGGGCAATTCTGAGTTGGATTACACTGATTCAAGAATTGTCCTCCACTTTGATGCTGTATACAAGTAAGACTTCTACAATGTCTATTGCAATATTTCAAGAGGTCAACCGTTCTGCTTACGGTACGGCGTCAGCTTTATCAACCATTCTTACAATAACCATGGTAACTTCATTATTGTTGTTCTTTAAGTTGACAGGTAATGCGGATGTGGATATGTAGAAAAAATATGTTAAAAAGGAGTTTATGTATATGAACATTAAAGTATTGCTCTTTGACTTTGACGGCACAACATTACAACGAGATCAAGTATTTATATCACCCAGAAATATGCATGCCTTGCGAGAGGCAGTAAAGAAAGGGATTATCTGTATACCATGCACAGGACGAAGTGCGGATATGTTCCCGCCACAGATTGCTAAAGAAAAAGATTTTCGCTATTGGGTCTCTGCCAGTGGATGTCGTGTCATTGATCGCCAAACAGATCAGGTTATATATAAAGGCGGATGTTTCACGCCTGAACAAGCTGCACAGATTTGTCGAATGTATGAAGGACAGCATATTTATAGTGAGATTGCAGCAGAAGGAAAATTATACTTTGAGCGTGACGTCAATGATGCACTGCATCGATATCCTGTTCCACATCACCATGTGTGGTATGTGCTGACTGGTCGTCAGATTCCTATTGACGGTAAATTGTCGGATTTTTTTCTTGAGAATCAGATAGAAGTTGAAAAGTTTAATCTTTATGGAGTTCCTGAAGAAAAGCAGGATCCGTTTATGAGACAACTGGAATCTATGGATTTTATAAATTTCCTTGATGGTACACCTTTGGACATGCAATTTACATCTTCTACTCTTGACAAAGTGGCTGCAATTCAGGTGTTGTTGGATCATCTGGGTGTTACATATGATAATGTCATGAGCATTGGAGATTCTGTAGGTATGGACGGATGCATCATTGAAAGATCTGCATTGGGTATTGCAATGGGGAATGCACCTCAAGCCCTTAAAGATATGGCATATGATGTAACGGATGACTTTGATAAAGATGGGCTTGCCAAAGCTATTGAAAAGTATTTATTGTAAAAGGAGAAAACTATGGATATAAACGTAACAAAGGGAAACTACGTTTCTAAAAAAGATTACCTTGTATGCATTGATTCTGACGGATGTGCCTTTGATACTATGGAAGTGAAGCACAAAGAATGCTTTTGCCCTGCAACCATTGAAATTTGGGGTTTGCAGGCCATATCTAAGTATGCTCGAGAAGCTTGGGATTATGTAAATTTGTACTCAAAGACCCGCGGCTGTAATCGTTTTAATGCTTTGATAAATGTGTTGGATCTTCTTGCAGAACGCAAGGAAGTAAAGGACCGCAACTTTCGGATGCCTGACTATGAATCACTTCGTAAGTGGGTAAAAACAGCTAGGATTCTTAATAACGATGAAGTTGCAAAACAAACGGAAGATCCTGTTATGGCCCGTACCCTTGAATGGTCTTACGATATAAATCGTCGTGTTGCGAAGATGGTTCATGGTGTTCCTCCATTTCCGTTTGTAAGAGAAAGCTTGGAGTACTTAAGTAAAATTGCGGATATAGTCATTGTTTCCGCAACTCCTAGAGAGGCCTTGTTAAAAGAGTGGCATGAGCACCAACTGGACCAATACGTTGCATTATTGGGAGCACAGGAGGATGGAAGTAAAAAAGAAATTATTGAATACGTGAAGCATTTCTATAATCCGAATAAGTCAATAATGATTGGCGATGCACCTGGTGATTATGATGCAGCATCGGCTAATGGAATTTTGTTTTATCCCGTGTGTCCTAATGATGAAGAATGTTCATGGGAGGAGTTTTATAAGACTGTTATTCATTTATTTGAAAATGAAGCCTATGCTGGCGATGAGATGAAAAAGCGCCTTGATCATTTTGATCAGTGCTTACCCAGCACACCTCCATGGGCTAATCATTAAATATTACTATTATAGACAGTTTGAAAGGAGAACATTATGATTGAAGGAAAAGTGATGGATCTATACTATAAAGAGGTTATAGGTATAATTGATGAGATTCGTTCCACAGAAAGGGAACATATTTTGGAAGCAGCACATATTGTTGCAGAACAGGTTAAGCATGATAAGATTGTGTATGTGTTTGGTCCTGGTGGACATTCGAATCTTGCAGCAATGGAGATATTCTTCAGAGCAGGCGGATTAATGCATGTCAGTGCAATATTAAATCAAGATACTTTACTTACCGTTGGAGCCTTAAAATCTATGGCAGCAGAGAGATTGCCGGGCTACGGTAAAATTATTGTTGAAGATTATGGCATTAGCGAAGGTGATTTACTGATTGTATGTAATGCATATGGAATTAACTCAGCTACTATTGATGCGGCATTGACAGCTAGGGAACGCGGTGCTAAGGTAATTGGAGTCAGTTCACATGAGCACGCAAACACTTGCCCTAAGGATCATCCTGCACGCCACCCTTCTAAACAGAATTTGCATGATATAGTAGATTGTTCTGTAGACTCTAAGGTAAAACTTGGAGATGCGACTCTTGAATTGGAAGGCCTACCACAGAAAATAGGTGCATTGAGCACATATGCAAATGCTTATATTATGAACAGCATTATTATTGAGGCCATAAATATTTTAGTAGATCAAGGTATTAATCCTCCAATCTGGCGCAGTGGAAATTGCCCAGGCGGTGATGAATGGAATAATCAGTTCCTGGATCGCTTCCGTAACAGAATCCGCTGCTTATAATTGGATTCCTCCGTTTTTTACTAAAGAACTTGATTGGTATTCGTTTCTTGCATTAATAGTAGATGAAATTGTTACATTAATCATATTACCTTAACCGGGCGAGATGACTTACAGCCCGGTTAAGGTAATTGGTATATCCCAACCATAGGATATGGGTATTTTACCCAATTATAGTTTGGAGGCAAAAAAATGATAGTTCCGAAAATTGATATACACGCACATAATGTATTCCAGCATGAATATCCGGGTATGGGTGACGGTAGAAATTACCCTACCACTGTTGAAGAAATCAGAAAGATGTATGATGCAGTTGGAGTAGAAAAAGGTGTTCAATTGCCACTTGTTTCTCCTGAGCATCATCATGATTTATTAACTAATCGTGATGCAAGATTGCTAGTAGAAAAACATCCGGAAACTATTGGCTGGTGGTTTTGCAACGTTGATCCACGGTGGTTGAAAAACACAGCAGATGCTGATCTTTCAATAGTTATGGAGTACTACAAGTCTCTTGGCGCAAAAGGTATCGGAGAGCTGACTGCTAACATTTATATTGACGATCCTATGATGCAGAATCTATTTCATCATGCTGAGAAGTGTGGACTACCCATTTTATTTCATATTGGAAAAGCAGGTGGGGATGACTATGGTATTATAGATGATCTTGGCTTACCGCGATTAGAGGTAAGTCTTAAGAAATTTCCTAAGTTGATTTTTATTGGTCATTCTCATAAATGGTGGTCTGAAATCAGTGGAGATTGTACCAACGAAAACAGGGGGGGCAATCCTGAGGGACCTGTTACCCCTGGAGGACGTGTAGTTGAATTGATGCGTAAATATCCTAATATGTATGGAGATTTGTCTGCAGGTTCAGGAGAGAATGCTATTATGAGAGATCCTGAATTTGGTTACAGGTTTTTGGAAGAGTTCCAGGATAAATTGTTTTTCGGATTGGATTATTGTACTGTATCGAATTATCGTTACTTGTCCAAGTTTCTAGATGATGCGGTGGAATCAGGGAAAATTACGCAAATAGCATATAACAAAATCTGTCGTGAGAATGCATTAAAATTATTGGAAGATTAAGTGATATGTGTTAGGTATAGGTATTATTGGGGCAGGTTTATTTCCTGTAAAACATATGGATGCAATTGAGGACATAGCTGATACTTGAGTTACAGCTGTATCTTCTCATTCTATGGAGAATGCAAAAAGAGCAGCATTTACAATAATCACCATAAGCTTGTTTATCAGTTTTAAAAAAAGTGATTGACAGGGTTTTGGGAAATATATTTACAGTACTAATTATATGAATGCAGGGGGAAATCCCGTACCAGCTGATATCTGCTTGGTGCAATAGACAAGGTATATCCCCAATTATTTTCTTTGTAGGAGGGAAAGTAAATGATGAAATCTATGATTAAGAACGCTCAGCTTATTCTGCCTGATCGGATTGAAAAAGGAGGCCTTTTGCTGGAAGATGATAAAATTTGCGAAATCTATTTTGGAGATACTCCTAATGTTTCAGATGCAAAGGTAATTGATGCAGAGGGTAATTACGTTTCCCCTGGTTTCATAGATATGCACGCTCATGGAGCAGGTGGTGCAGATTTTATGGATGGTACCACAGAGGCATTTGTAACAGCTTGTAGAACCCATCTTGAGCACGGAACCACAACTATTCTGCCAACAACTCTTTCAGCAGGTTTTTATGAGATGTATAGTGTGGTGGATAGCTTCCGTAAAGCACGTGAAATCCTGGGTAAAGCACCGTATATGCCGGGTCTTCACTTTGAAGGGCCCTATTTTAGTATGGAGCAGCGTGGTGCACAGGATCCAAAATTTATTAAAGATCCTGACAAAAAAGAGTACTCTGAGATTATTGAGTATGCAAAGGGAGATATTAAGCGCTGGTCGATTGCTCCTGAGCTAAATGGTGCGATGGAAATGGGTGATTACCTGCATCAACACGGCATTCTACCTAGTATTGGCCATAGCAATGCAGAGTATGCACATGTAAAAGAGGCAATGAATCATCATTATACCCATATTACCCACTTATACTCAGGAATGTCAACTATTACGCGTCGTAGTGGTTTCCGTTATCTAGGGGTTATTGAAAGTTCATATGCATTGGAAGATTTGACGGTAGAAGTTATAGCTGACGGATGCCATATCCCACCAGAATTGCTCCATATGGTCTATCGCTTGAAGGGTACAAATAAAACCTGTATGATTACAGATTCCTTGCGTTGTACAGGCCAGAACGTAACAGAATCTATTACAGGAAGCCTTGAAAATGGTCAGAGAATTATAATTGAAGATGGTGTGGCAAAACTACCGGATAGAAGTGCATTTGCCGGAAGCATTGCAACGACAGATCGCTTAGTACGTACTGCATATAGGCTAGCAGGAATACCCTTGGTCGATAGTATTAAAATGATGACTATTACTCCTGCTAAGATTTTGAATATCGATAATGAAAGAGGCAGCATAGAAAAAGGAAAAATCGCAGATCTTGTGATTTTTAATGATAATATCGATATTAAGTACGTAATTTGTAGTGGTAAGGTAGTAAAAGCATGAATTGACATTTAATTTTGATTATGTTTTTAGCTATCGGCTCCGTTGCTAAGTTATGCATTGAAGTTCTTATTGTGAAGTAAGAATATTCTTGGGTACCAGTTCGAAGTTTTTGATTCTTTTGATGTTAGTTGCCTTTATCTTTTTTTATATTTTTAACGGACTCACGGATAACTAGTTCGGGCATTACAGATAAAGTAATATTGTTAATGCTTTCTTGAGATTCAAAAGAATTAATGATAACCTGGGTTGCTCGTTGTCCCATTAAAGTTCCTGAAAGACGTATAGTAGTTAACTGGGGACTAATCATAAGTGCATTGGGAATATCATCAAATCCAATAACTGAAATATCCTCAGGAACGCGAATTTTTTGTTGTTTCAATCCTGCTATTACACCACATGCAATTAAATCGTTCAAAGCAATAACGGCAGTATATTTTTTTTGGCGGGCAAGTGTTTTCTTAGCTAAGATTACTCCGATATTATACTCATACAACCCTCATACGGAACGGTAATGATATCCTCTTGTTCAAGTGTGAGCCCATGCATAGACATTGCAAATTTACAGCCATCGACACGCTGACGACGGGATGATCTGCTAAGAGGGGGGGTCAGAAATGCAATTCTTTTATGTCCCTGTGAAATTAAGTACTCAGTAGCTATTGTAGCTGCCTTGAACATATCAGAGGTTGCATTCAGCACATTATTTAAGGAAGGAAAATCTGATTCAAAAACACATGCTAATCCGCCAGTTGCAATGTATTGTTCTACAGCGTCAGAATTGTCATCAACTGAACAGAGCATAAGACAACTTATTCGTTTTTGGATAAGATCTTTGATGTATTTACGTTCTAGTAAGGGATCCCGTTGTGAGGCAAAGACCATTGATGTATAACTGCGTTTGCTTGCTATATGTTCGATACCCATTACTATTTGACTAAAAAAGGGGTTCTGAAAGGAAGGAATAATTATTCCTATGGATGGATTAACGTCTGTTCTTAAAATCCTTCCGTAGGGATTTGGAATATATCCCAATTCATTTGCTACTGTTAAAATTCTTTCCCGTAGTGAATCACTTACAGGATAGTCACTGTTGCTTAATACACGAGAAACGGTTGCAGTGGAACATTTCGCTGCTTTGGCTACATCACTTATAACTACTTTTTGTTTAGGCCTCTTATCGGACATAATACACCTCCTATTAAATTGATATAGTATTCATCTAGTACTGTTATATTATATTAAAGGTATATCGTAAATTCAAGTAAAAATATAGAAAATTATAGAAATGCCACGGAAATAAAATTCTAAGATCAAAATCATACAATTTTTTTGTTTGGGTAATGATTTATTTGTGATAATTGTTGAGAAGATATAATTCATCTTATAATCTATATTATAAC
>FZPS01000015.1_pt54 | contig 17941 bp, 19 predicted proteins | sample 1817821 | NCBI WGS metagenome assembly FZPS01 (sample SAMEA104158645, study PRJEB21678) | metagenome | place: Germany | collected 2015-04-21
CGAAAGAGCCGATTGAATGAGAAAAAGGCTCCGGCGAGCGGTGAACCCCGGAGCCTTTTTTTTTAATTGATTTCGTCCACCAAAGCTTGGATATCTGCCAAAGAATCGGCATTCAATGCGGATTTGATGGAAACGGTTCTTTCCAGAAATTGAATGTTTTTGGAGTTCGCGAATCTTTCCTTGATTTTTCTGATAACTGCCGGTGCCCAGGTGCCGTTTTCAAGAATCCCCACAGTTCTGTTTTGGAAGTTGCGGTCAACGAGGGCCTGGATGAAATGGTCCGCTGCCGGGAAGAGATTGGCGTTGTAAGTCGGGCTGGCAATGATCAGGTTCTCATAAGCAAAGGCTTTGGAGATTGCCAAGAAGATGTCTTCTCTGGCCAAGTCCATGATTTCCGCTGTCCTGCCTTTTGCCCTTAACCCCTCATAAAGCTTGTAAGCAGCCGCTTTGGTATTTCCGTACATCGAAGCGTAGGCGATGAATGTGCCCTTCAGTTCCGGTTCGTACTTGGACCAGGTGTCGTATAAATCAAGATAATACCTAATGTTTCCTTTTAGAACCGGACCGTGCAAGGAACAGATTGCCTCAATCGGAAGATTGCTTATTTTCTTTAAAAGCATTTGGACTTGGACTCCGTATTTCCCGACGATTCCGAAGTAATAGCGCCTTGCTTCCTCGAGCCAGTCGTCTTTTTGGTCCAAAGCCCCGAATTTCCCAAAGGCATCGGCAGAAAAGAGGCTTTTCCCTTGGTCATGGTGGGAGACAATCACTTCCGGCCAGTGGATCATGGGGGCGTTGAAGAAGGTGAGATTGCTTTTCCCTAAATTTAACACGCTTCCTTCTCTTACTTCATGGGCGTTGTATGTCAGGTTGGGGAAAAACTGCTCAATCATTCCAAAGGTTTTGTTGTTTCCGACAATCCTCGCATCGGGATAAAGATTGATGAATTTTTGGATGTTTGCGGAATGGTCGGGCTCCATGTGATGCACAATCAGGTAGTCCGGCTTTCTTTCTTGAAGGATTGATTTCAACTCCAAAAGCCATTCTTCAAAAAATTTATGCTCGACTGTGTCCAAGACGGCAATTTTCTCATCGACGATCACATAGGAATTATAGGTCATTCCCTTTGGTATCGGATATTGCCCTTCAAACAAGTCCGTCTTGTAATCATTGATTCCGATTTGAAATACATTCTCCGTTACTATGTTCATAATTCCTCCTGTAAAGGTATTATATCACAAAAATCCAAATATCATATTCATAATTATCGGTTTAGGTTGTATTATCTGACTGGGGCATTATTTTCAAAAATCATTGATAAACACCAATAAATTTGCTATCATAACAATGATGAAAGGGATGGAAAAATGCAGACAGTTTTTGTAATGAAAATTTCCAAACCGCGAAGAAAAGTGATATTGAAAAGGGGGACTTGCGCGAAAGATTATTTCGAATATTGTGAGGAAGTGGGATGTGAAGTCTGGGAAGTATTGAAAAACTTCCCCCATGGCATATTTGAGCCGGTGTGCCTGTGGCTTCCTGAAAAACACGTGCTTTCCGGCACTTCGGTTTATGTGCAAGGAGTGGAGGTCAGCATTGATTATTGCGGGGAGGTTCCGGAAGGTTTTGAAATGATTGAACTGCCCGCGGCGGATTATCTGCTCTTCGTCGGACCGCCCTTTCCTGATGAGGATTATGCGGAAGCGATCGGGAATCTGCGGAAAGCTGCGGAAGAATTCGATCCGAAAAGATTAGGTTGGGAATGGGATGGGGAAAACCCGAAAATGCAGTTGGAGCCACTCGGGAAAAGGGGATACATTGAACTTTGGCCGGTGAAACGGATCGGAAAGGGCGAAGCTTACGGAATACTTTCTGTTGACGACGGGAAAGATAATTGTTAGAATTAGGATGTGCCAAATTTTCAATAATGAGGTGTCAGAATGGAATATATCTTAAAAACCCACGATTTAACAAAAAAATACGGTGAAACACTGGCCGTGAATGCCGTCAACATGACCATCGAGCGGGGCGACATTTACGGTTGCGTCGGCGAAAACGGCGCCGGCAAATCGACGCTCATCCGCCTGATCACGGGGATAGCGAAACCGACGCGGGGAAGTTTCCAACTTTTCAAGCAAGACCGTCTCGGAGCGGTCGCGGCGGTGGTCGAAACCCCTGCGCTCCATCTATCGCTCTCCGCGGAGCAGAATCTTGCCCATCAATGCCGCTTGCTTGGTTTAAGCAAACCCCAAGCAAAAATAAAAGAAATTTTGAGAACCGTCGGCTTGGATTATCTCATCGGAAATAAAAAACGCGCCAAACACTTCTCATTGGGAATGAAACAGAGGCTGGGCATCGCAATGGCTTTGATCAGTGATCCTGAATTCATTGTTTTGGATGAGCCGATGAACGGGCTTGATCCGGTGGGAATCATGCATATGCGGGAGCTGATCAAAAAGCTGAACGAAGAAAAGGGCATCACATTCTTCATATCGAGCCACATTCTTGCGGAGTTGGACAAAGTCGCAACCAAATATGGATTTTTAAGTCATGGGCGTCTTTTGAAGGAAATCAGCGCCGAGGAATTGCGTGTTTCGCAGGAATATATCAAATTGAGTTTCGGAAGGCCCGTCGATAAGGAAATCAAAGGGCTCCTGTCCGGCTTGGATTATGAGATCCTGCGCGAAAGAAGCGTGATTATCCGCGGCGAATCCGACATCAATCGCCTGTTGAAAATATTCATTGATGCGGGCATCGTTGTCAGCAATGTGGAAGTGGTGAGCAAAGGGATTGAGGACTATTATCTTGAAATCATCGGAGGGAAATATGCTTAAGATTTTGAAAGCTGATTTCAGAAAATTCTTTGCCGGGAAATTGTTCATTGTGATGGCTGTTTTGTCCGTCGTTTTCCCCCTCTTCTCTGCCGGACTCTACCGACTTGTTTTAAGAAATGCGCAAATCCCCATTAGCATCAACGCGGAAACGGCGTTTTACGGTTCCTTCAGTCCTTTAAACAATTACGGTCTGATGTTGATGATATTCATGATCATCATTTTGCTTGCGGATTTTAACCAAAACACGATCAGAAACAAGATAGTTGCCGGGTATTCGAAAACCACTGTTTATCTGGCGGGCTCTGTCTTCACCTTAAGCATTGCCTGCATCGCAACTAGCATCCATGCCATTTTGACTTATTTTCTCACGAAACACCTGGTCGCTTCTACCGGTGAAGCATTTACCGTCATTTTAAGGCATTTGGGAGTTGCGCTCCTGGGGACGATGGCCGTTTATGCATTTCTTCAGTTCCTGGTCTTCACTTTTAAATCCTTCGGTCCCGCCCTCGGAATTCTGTTAGGTGCCCTGCTCCTCACCACCATGGTTTTTTATGCTCTTACCGTAAGAATCGAAATGGAAGTGCTGGAAATAGTTTTGATCTTTCTGCCTTCGCTGCAGCTGTCCGGGAACCTCACATTCAAAGCTTCCCTCATACCCTGGATGGTGCTCGCAAACATTGCTTACACGGCATTGCTTGTCGGCTTGGGGCTGTACTTAAATAAAAGACTCGACTATAAATGATCGGGCAGGGGGAGGGGCATGAAAAAACTTTAGCGATAAAGGCTTCCGGTCCCTTGATCATTCAAATCATTCTCCTGGTGATTTTTGCGTTTTTACGATTGCCTTCGGAGGGATGTTTTGGCAGGAGGATAGGATTTATTTTTTTCTGCTTCTTGCAGTCACCCTATCATGTTTGATCTATTTCATCATTGAAGCGACCAAACCTAAGATCATGATCGAACATGACGATGATTTTCTATATTTGCATTACTGGACCCGTAATTTATTCTTATGGAAAGGTGTTGATCCATGCCGGTACGGGTAAATACAAAATCGGAACCGTATCGCAATGCGAGGAAGTGTGCTCTAAAATCATGACGGTTGTAAATGAGAAAAAAAATTAAAAAAGGAGCGTGCAGCTCCTTTTTTTGAGTCTGGGACATCTGTACATGCAATAGGATTTTATAATGCATAATATATGGTGTAAAGAAAGGAGATTCGATATGTGCCCATTCGGAACCTTTGCTCATACAGTGCGTTATCGTGAAACCCTCTGGTTGATTGCCCGACAATACAATACGACGGTTGAGGCGATCATGGCAGCGAACCCGGGAATAGATCCTTATAATCTGCGCATTGGCCAGATCGTCTGCATCCCGATGGCAACCCCCTTCGGAATGTAATCCCATGAATCCAATTATGTGGAAACATAGTTGGATTTTTCATTGCCGTTCCAGATGCGGTGTTGTATAATGAGAATGGGGATTATTGAAAAAGGGAGGTTGCCATGTTTTATTTGGAGCGGCTGAAGCAAGAGTTTTCGAATTGCGCTTGCGGGAGAGAGCATGCATGCGCGATCAAAGACATCAGAATCGGAAGCAAGTTGACGCATCGGGTCGGCGAGATTTTGAAAGCCAACGGCTTCCCGGAGAAGATCCTGCTGGTTGCTGACAAAAAGACCTTGAAAGCAGCGCAGGGGATTTTTGAGGGTTTGGGCGGTTTCCAAATCACCCTTAGGGTCTATGATGATTTCCGGATACCGACCCTTGAGGAAGCCGAGCGGATTGCGGCTGGCTTGGAAGGCGGCGGAGTACTCGTCGTCGGCACCGGTTCGCTGAGCGACGTTTGCAGGTATGCGGCTAACAGGAAAAACCTGCCCCTCTGCATTTTCGCCACTGCCCCCAGCATGGACGGCTTCGCCGCTTCGATTGCGCCGCTGATAGAATCGGGATTCAAGCGAAGTTACCCCGCAAAGGCTCCGGACATAATCATCGCCGATGCGGGTGTTTTGGCGGCTTCACCCAGCGAACTGAAAGCGGCAGGCTTCGGGGACATGGTCGGGAAATACGTGGCTTTGATTGATTGGGAGGCATCCCAGTTTTTGACGGGGGAGTATTTCTGCGGGAAGGTGGCCGCTTTGGCGCGACGGGCAGCGGATGAGGTTTTCCGGCTTTCCGGGGTTCTGCAGAGGGATGGGAACGCGGCGGGGAGGCTTTTCGAAGCCCTCCTGCTTACGGGAATCGCGATGGGCTTTGCCGGAAATTCGCGCCCCGCTTCCGGAGCGGAACACATGCTTGCCCATTTTTGGGAGTGTTGGGAAATCGCTTCCGGAAAAATACCCAATTTCCACGGCGCATACGTCGGGGTCGCTACCCTCATTGTGAGCGAATTCTACCGAAAGCTTTCAAAAGCCGATCCCGAGCAATTCTTAAAACAGGAAACAAACATGGAGGAAATCTTTGCTTTGAGCGGAGCGTTGGCAGGGGAGATGCGAAAGATCAATCAGGAAAGCAAAAGGTTTGAATCCGATGTCGTGAAGGAAAAATGGACGGAAATCAGAAAAATCATCCTCGTCCAACCCTCTCCGGAAGAGATTAAGCTTGCGCTCCTTGATGCGGGCGCGCCCACGACCCCTGCTGAAGTGGGGGTGAATGAAGATCTGATGAACAGGAGTTGGCTTGCCCATCCCTTCTTCCGAAACCGCTTCACTCTGACGCGCCTTTTCAGCCATTACCGGATAAAATGAAACCTCCCGAGCGGGAGGTTTTTTCATTGTCTTTTGCTGTTGTTGTTTTTTTCGTAATACATTTTCACTTCGATGCCGCTGTTGTAGTCCCCGAAGCCCTTCCCGAAGAGCGTGAGCCCCCCGACTTATATTGCCGGTTTTTATCGGTGTCCTGCTATTTGCCCTGTATCCGCTCGGTTATTCGTTTCTTTCGACCTTCAAGAACTGGTCGGGATTGCGGCCCCTGCTGGAAACTAGATGGGCAAATTTTGAAATGTATAAAAGGGTTCTGAGAGACAATCTTTTTTGGAAATCCTTCCTGAACACGCTGATCACTTTACTCGGAGTTCCGATCGGTTTGGCGATTTCCATTTTCATTGCCCTCCTCCTTAATAGGGGCCTGAAGGGGACGCATGCTTACCGGGTCATCTTCTACATCCCCGTCGTTAGTTCCCTGACCGCAATCATCATACTTTGGAAGGGAATGCTTGCGGTCCAGGGGCCCCTGAACGACATTTTGGCGGTGTTCAGGATCAAGGCAATCAACTGGCTCGGGGAGCCGACCTATGCCAGGATCGGTCTGATCGGCATGTGCGTGTGGAAGGGTCTGGGAATCTCCATCCTCTTTTATATCGCCGGCCTGCAGGGGATACCCGAGACTTATAAAGAAGCCGCCAGAATCGACGGAGCAAACGAATGGCAGGTGTTTTGGAAAATCACGTTGCCCCTGCTTTGGCCGACGACTTTCTTCATGGTCGTGACGGGAATCATCAACGGCATGCAGTTATATGTTGAACCGGACCTGCTAACGAACGGGGGGCCGGGCAATGCGACCAGGACCTTGGTCATGTATCTTTTTGACCGTTTCGGGGCCCGCCGGGTGAGCGAGGCTTCGGTCGTTGCCTGGATACTGGCTTTCTTTGTTTTTGTGGTGACGAGCATCCAATTTGCATATAACATGCGGAGGGAAAAGCGATGACTACGGTTGCCAAGAAAAAATACATGTCTAAAAGGAAAAGAAAGCTCATCGTCGACATTTTTTCTTATATCGTACTGACCCTCGGCGCTTTTGCGATGATTGCGCCCTTCATCTGGATGCTTTCGACGGCTTTGAAAAAGGACCAGTTCCATATCTACGGCAGGAAGCTCTTCGACCAATTATATTTCAGCAATTTCATCAAAGTGTTTAAGACGATCCCGCTCCTGGAGGGTTTCAAAAACAGCGTCCTTGTGGCGGTGCCGTCGATCATCGTCGGAACCTTCGTTTCGGGCATGGCCGCTTATGCTTTTGCGAAAATCAAGTTCAAATTTAAAACAACGCTCTTTCTGCTGTTGCTGGGAGTGACGATGATTCCGTTTCCGGTCATCATGATTCCCCAGTACTACATTTTTACAAGTCTCGATTGGATAGGAACTCTGTATCCTCTGATTGTTCCGAAACTCTTCGGAAACATCATGATGATTTTCTTTTTGAGGCAGTACTTGCAAAACATTCCCGACGCTTTGATTGAAAGCGCCAAGATAGACGGGGCCAACCATTTCCAGATCTTCTTGAGGATTATCCTTCCCCTGCTGGGGCCGGCACTCGCCGCCCAGATGATCATGTGGTTCATGGGCATCTGGAACGATTACCTTGCGCCCTACATGTTCTCGTCGAAGTCGCCGACTTTGCCGGTTGTGATTGCGAGCTTGGTGAGTTTCACGGACACGAGAACGGAAACCCATTTCAACATGGCGGCTTCAATTCTTTCCATGCTTCCCGTTTTGGCAGTCTATGCCATTTTCCAAAAGCAAATTATTGATTCGGTAATCCTGTCGGGAATGAAAGAATAAGAAAAGGACATAGGATAGGTATGAAGACAAGAATTTTTGCAGATAAGAACATGCAAATAGGTAGGGTGAACGATCACCTTTTCGGTTCATTCATCGAACATCTCGGCAGGGCGATTTATACCGGTATTTATGAGCCCGGCCATCCCTGTGCCGACAAAAACGGCTTCCGCACCGACGTCATTGAATTGATCAAGGAATTGAATGTTTCCATCGTCCGCTATCCGGGCGGAAATTTCCTTTCCGGTTATGACTGGGAGGACGGCATCGGTCCCAAGGAAGAGCGCCCGACACGTTTGGATCTGGCTTGGCAGACGATCGAAGACAACCGTTTCGGAACGGACGAATTCATCGATTGGTGCCGGACCGCGGGCGTCGAACCGATGCTCGCCGTCAATCTCGGCACGGGCAGGCCGAAGGATGCCGGGAATTTAATCGAATACTGCAATTTTCCCGGAGGCACCCATTACAGCGATCTCAGGAAAAAATACGGGCATCCCGAACCCCACGGAGTGAAATACTGGTGCCTGGGGAATGAAATGGACGGCCCCTGGCAGATCTGCCATTTGGATGCGGAAGATTATGGCAAGAAGGCCTTGGAGACGGCCAAAATCATGCGCTGGATTGATCCGGAAATCAAACTGATTGCCTGCGGCAGTTCGGGAGCGGAAATGCCTACCTATCCCGAATGGGACAGAATCGTTCTCGAACACCTCTATGACCATGTTGATTATATCTCGATGCACCGGTATTACTGGCAGCAGGACGATTTGCATGATTTCTTCGCTTCTTACAAGGACATGGATGATTTCATCCAAACAATCAGGGCGACCTGTGATTATGTGAAAGCGAAGAAACGGAGCCGGAAGGTTATGAAGATTTCCTTCGATGAGTGGAATGTCTGGTATCAGAACAAACAGGAACCCGCGGGCTGGGTCAAAGCTCCGCACATTCTGGAAGACATTTACTCTGTCAAGGACGCGCTGGTTTTCAGCGGCATGCTCAACACTTTGATCAATAACTGCGACCGGGTTGAAATCGCATGTTTCGCGCAAATGGTCAATGTGATTGCACCGATTTTTACGGAAAAGGGCGGCCGGGTCATCAGGCAGGCGACCTTCTATCCGTTCGCGGAAGCGTCGAATCACGGCAGGGGCCATGCCTTGAAGACGATTACCGAATCCCCGACCTTTGCTTCGAAATACGGCGAAGTGAAATGGGTGTCGGACGCAATCGTTTATAATGAAGAGAAACAGGAAATTGCCGTGTTCTTGGTGAATTACGGACCCGAAAGCGTTGATTTGCAGCTGGAATTGCGCAGTTTCGGAAAAATTGAATTGATCGAACATAAAATGATGCAGGATGATGATATTGAAGCCAAGAACAGTTTTGAAAACCCTGACCGCGTCGTTCTCAAACCCGGAGCAATAGTCGACATCAACGATTGCATTCTGACAACAATACTCGAACCGCGTTCCTATCATGTGCTGCGCTGCAGATACAAGCTTTGAATGAGGAGAGAGCATGAAAAAAATCATTCTTTTCGTCCTTTTATGTTTATGCCTGCTTGCCGGCTGCGCCGGGAAAGATTTGGAAAAGCATATCCAATATCCAGATCCTCCGTATACGGAAGCGGACGGGGCGATGAAAAGGGACCAGTACGCTTTCTATAATCTCGCCGGGAACATGCCCCAGTATTGGGGGGCTGGAAATGTCCATGACCCGGCGGTGATAAAGGACGGGAAATACTATTATGTTTTTTCCACCGACGCCCAGTTCGGAATGATCACGCAAAAAGGCATCCACATCAGAAAATCAGATGATCTTGTGAATTGGGAGTTCGTGGGGACGGCTTTGGACCTTGCTTCCGTGAGCGAAGCAATCGAATATGTGGAGTATAACCGCGGCGGGGAGCGCGTGGATTTTTTCTGGGCTCCCGACATTATAAAAAGGCCGAAGCCGGACGGGGGGTATGAATACTGGCTCTTTTATTGCAATTCCTCCTACGGTGAGCGGACTTCCTATCTCGGGATGGCGAAAGCCGAAAGCATTGAAGGACCATACCGGCATTCCCATGAGATACTGAGAACGCACCAGGATGTTGGCGGAACTCCGAACGCGATCGACCCCGCTGTTTATTTAGAAGAAGTGGACGGTGAGGAAAGGATGTATCTTTCCTATGGTTCCTGGAGCGCGGGAATTTATCTCATCGAATTGAATCCGAAAACCGGGGAACCGCTTGTGAAGCAGACCTTGGTTGAGAAGGAAGTGCGGGTCAACACTTCTACCGGAGAAAAAAACATGAAAACCAAACTTGTCCCGAGCGGCGGGAATGATCCGGCTTTTGGGAAAAAGATCCTCAGCATCTATTCCGCGGAAGCGCCCTACATCATAAAAGAAGGGAATTATTATTATCTCTTCGTTTCGACTGGGCAGAACCTGACCTATGACTATGACGTCAGAGTTTTCCGGAGCACGGAAATCGACGGTGAGTATGTGGATGCGGAAGGGAAAAGCGCCCTCTCTTCAACAAGTTCCTCCAATTTCCGCGGTTACGGAAATAAACTCACCGGAGCCCACATTTTTCCCAGAGATTCGAAAGAAGACGGGTTCGATCGGGGCTGGGCGGCAATCGGGCATTGTTCGGTTTTGCGGGACGGGAACGATTGGTTTTTCTTCTCGCATTACCGGGGAACGTTCATGGACAAGGACCGTTTCTTCCTCGGCGTGAGAAAAATGCATTTTGTTGAGGGGTGGCCGGTGGTCATGCCCAACCGTTACGTGCCGGGAGGGGACGGTGACTTAAGCAAAGCCGACATCAGCGGCCGTTTCAAAATCACTGTTCTCCATAAAGAAGCCCCCAATTCCGTTTTAAATAACAACCTAATTTCCATCCTCATCCCCGCGCAGACCGTGGAATTTACGAAGGAGGCGACCGGGGAGGGCTGGTACAAATTTAAGGGCGATCTTGTGGGGGAATGGCGCTTCCAAGCTCACAACAGGCTAGAGATCAGGTTGAACAAGGATGTTTATGTCGGCATCATCGAACCGCAATGGAATTTCGAACGGCACAAAGGCGTTCTGAGTTTTTCTCTGATAAATTCAAAAGGCGTCTCCCTTTGGGGGAACCGCCACATATGAGGTGAAACATGGCAAAATACAGCATCGGCATTGATTTCGGGACTTTGTCGGGCAGGGCATTGCTTGTAAATGTGGAAACGGGTGAGGAATTGGCCGTGGCCGTGAAGGAATATCCCCATGGCGTGATGGAAGAGCACCTTCCGGACGGGGAGAGACTGCCCATTGATTATGCCCTGCAGCATCCCGGGGATTATTTGGATGTTTTGCAAGAAACAATTCCTTCCGTATTGGCACAGTCTGGGGTTTCCCCGGAGGAAGTCATCGGCATCGGCATCGATTTCACGGCCTGCACCGTGCTGCCGATTTATCGGGACGGCACGCCCCTCTGTTCCAAGGATGAATTCAAAGGCAACCGCCATGCTTATGTGAAGCTGTGGAAGCACCATGCCGCGCAGGATCAGGCCAACCGCCTGAACAGGATTGCGGAAGAGCGGGGCGAGGCTTTCCTGAAGCGTTACGGCGGCAAGATATCTTCGGAATGGATGGTTCCGAAAGTGATGGAGATTGTTGAAGAAGCTCCGGAAATCTACAAGGAAATGGACCGTTTCATCGAAGCCGCCGATTGGGTTGTGATGATGCTCACAGGCAGGGAAACGAGGAATTCCTGCACTGCCGGATACAAACTGATGTGGAACAAACGCGAAGGGTTCCCCTCCAAGGATTTCTTCAAGGCCTTGCATCCGCTTTTGGAAAACTTCATTGAAGAAAAAATCGGACATGAGATCCTGCCTTTGGGAACCAAAGCCGGGGAAATTACACCTAAGGCCGCCAAACTGATCGGTTTGCTTCCGGGAACGGCAGTCGCCGTCGGGAATGTGGATGCGCATGTGACCTTCCCGGCCCTGGGCATCACCGAACCGGGGAAGATGTTGATGATCATCGGCACGTCCACCTGCGACATTCTCCTCGGGGAAGAAGAGAAAATCGTCCCCGGGATGTGCGGGGTTGTTGAAGACGGAGTGATGCCGGGCTTCTTCGGTTATGAAGCGGGCCAATCCTGCGTCGGGGACCATTTTGCTTGGTTCGAAAAAAATTGCGTTCCCAAGGAATATTATGAGAAAGCGGAAAAAAGGAAGATGAACATCCATGAGTATCTGAGCGAAAAAGCGGCGCTCTTGCGGCCCGGCGAAAGCGGTTTGCTCGCCCTCGATTGGTGGAACGGCAACCGCTCCGTGCTCGTGGATGTCGATCTGACGGGTTTGCTTCTTGGCCAGACCCTGGCGACGAAGCCCGAGGAGATTTACCGTGCCCTGATTGAGGCCACCGCCTTCGGAGCGCGGATGATCATGGAAACCTTCATTGAGAGCGGAGTCGCAGTCGACGAGCTTTATGCCGCGGGCGGGATCGTCGAGAAAAATCCCTTGATGATGCAGATTTATGCGGACGTGATGAACAGGGAAATCAGATTGGCGGGAAGCAATCAGGCCCCGGCCTTGGGAGCGGCAATCTTCGGCGCCGTGGCCGCGGGCAAGGAACGCGGCGGTCACGATGACATCTTCGCGGCGGCGAAAGTGATGGGGAAACTGAAAGATTTCTCATATAAACCGATTGAGGAAAATGTAAAAACATATGAGCGGCTGTTTTCGGAATACAGACAACTGCATGATTATTTCGGGCGGACGGAACATGTGATGAAACGCCTGAAAGCCATCAAAGAAAACGTGAAAGGGGTTTAGCATGAAAGAAAATGCGTTTTATTTCATAGCCGGAAGCCAGCATTTGTATGGTCCGGAAACCCTGAGGCTCGTGGATGAAAACAGCAGGATGATTGCCGCCTACATCGACGGGCATTCCGAAAATCCCTGCCGGATTCTTTACAAAGGGATCGCGACGACGCCGGAGGAGATTACGGAATTGCTTAAGGGGGCGAACAACGACAAAGCCTGCGCGGGCATCATTCTTTGGATGCACACCTTCTCCCCCGCCAAAATGTGGATCGAAGGGCTTTCCAATCTGAATAAACCTGTCCTGCACCTCCACACTCAGGCCAATTTGGAGATTCCATTTGCGTCCATCGACATGGATTTCATGAATCTGAACCAATCAGCCCACGGCGACAGGGAATTCGGGCACATCATGACGAAGATGCGGATCAACAGAAAGGTCGTGGCCGGCCATTACCAAGACGAAGAAGTTTTGAAAGAGATTTTTGTCTGGATGCGGGCGGCGGCAGCGTATAAGTTCTCGCGGGAGCTCAAAGTCATCCGCATCGGTGACAATATGCGCGACGTGGCCGTGACCGAAGGCGACAAAGTCGCTGCGCAGATCAAACTCGGTTGGTCGGTCAATGGTTACGGAGTCGGCGACTTTGTCGCCTATCTGGACCAGGTCTCCGATCAGGAAGCTGAGGCTATGCTTGCCAGTTACCGAAAGGAATATGAGTTCTTAACGGATGATTTGGAGTCCGTGAAAGAGCAAGCCAGGTATGAAATCGCGCTTGAAAGAATGCTTTCCGAAAAGGGCGCGAAAGCAGTCACCACGACCTTTGAAAATCTGCACGGCCTGAAACAACTTCCGGGCCTCAGCATCCAGCGCCTGATGGCGAAAGGGTATGGTTTTGGGGCAGAAGGTGATTGGAAAACGGCGGCTCTGACGGCGGTTTTAAAATACATGGGCAGTGGCCTTGAAGGCGGAGCAACGTTCATGGAGGATTATACTTATCATTTGCCGAAAAATGAGCAATTCGTACTCGGCGCGCACATGCTGGAAATTTGCCCTAGCATTTCCTCAGACAAGCCGAGAATCGACGTCCAGCCCCTGGGCATTGGCGGAAAAAATCCGCCGGCGAGATTGCTTTTCAATGCGAAGCCCGGAAAGGCCGTGGTTGCCACATTGATTGATTTGGGCGAGCGCTTCCGCTTGATTGTAAACAAAATCACGATTATTGAAGGCCGGAGCATGCCCAAACTCCCCGTGGCCCAGGTGTTATGGAAGCCAGAACCTTCCTTGGCCGTTTCCGCAACTTCCTGGATTTATGCGGGCGGCGCCCACCATACAGTTCTTTCGACGCAAATCAATGAAAAACATCTTTGGGATTTTGCGAGAATTGCGGACATTGAGTATGTAGAAATCAATGAGAAGACTGATTTGCAGGAATTTGTTGAGAAATTGATGATTTCCGACATTGTTTGGAAAATCAAGGGGTAGGAAAATGTACGGAAGCTTGAAAGCGAAAGCTTTGAAAGCAAATCTTGAATTGAAAAAACATGATCTGGTGATTTTCACTTGGGGGAATGCCAGCGTCCGGGAAGGAGGAACGGTTGCCATCAAACCCTCAGGCATCAGTTACGATGTGATGAGGAAGAAGGATATCGTGGTCGTCGATTTAGATGGATACATCATCGACGGCAAACTCAAACCTTCAGTGGATCTGCCTACGCATTTGGAGCTTTATCGCAACTACCCTGAAATCGGAAGCATCATCCATACCCATTCCCCCTATGCCACCGCCTGGGCCCAAAAAGGGCGGTCGGTACCCGTCTATGGAACCACCCATGCCGATTACTTTTTGGGAGAAATTCCTTGCGGGAGGCTGCTTTGGGATGAGGAGATGGATGAATACGAAAAGAATGCCGGTAAGGTCATCATCGAAACCCTTGGCGCGAGGGACCCGCTTGCCGTGCCGGGATGCATCCTTCAGGGTCACGGAGTTTTTGCCTGGGGAAAGGATCCGGAAACGGCTGTCCACAATGCCGTCGTTTTGGAAGAGATCGCAAGAATGGCTTTTTATACCGAAGCGCTTCCCGGGAAAAATGTTCAGCTTCCCGAATACATCATCATAAAGCACTATAACCGCAAACACGGCAAGAACGCTACATACGGACAAAAAACCGACCACTAACTGGTCGGTTTTTTCGTTCAAATTAAAACATGATTTTAAATTTTTTATGTTATAATTACTGCAAAGGATGGTGAAGTGAAACAATGGAAACAGAAATAAAAAGTATCATTGATTGTTTTGCTGAGAACTTCAAAAAGTACGGGAAAAAATTTTATATTCATAACATATTTTTGAGGAGAACCGCGGCATTGCTTTTTGCCTTGCATGGTCGGGAATTACCATTGGAGAGGATTAATTTCTATTTTGATCTGATTAAGAAAAAGACAAGCGCTTTTTCGGTGTTCCGTTGGAATTTTCATTTTCTGTTGTCCGCCCTCCTGGCTTTAGAGGACAGGGGTAAGAAGAGTTTTGAAGATGTTTTCCGTGCCTATGAGGATTTAAAAAAAGCCGGTTTTAGGAGATCACCTTATTTGGTTTTGCTTGCTCATTATCTTGTACAAAAGGCAGACATTACGAATTATGGCACTTTGATTAAAAGAAGCAAAATCGTTTATGACGGCATGAAGAAAAATCACCGCATCCTGACAAGCCAATGGTTCTATCTTTCGGCAGGGGTGCTCGCGGCAAGCGAAAATGATGCGCAATTGCTCTTGAGAAAGGCTGAAAAACATTACCGTAGCCTTAAGAAAAATTTTTCTGCAAGCTATCAGCTTTTGGAACTTGCCTACGTGCTGTGTTTGTACAATGATTTCTTTGATGTTGAAAAGAAAGTTCTCAAAATCAAGGAGCATCTCAACGAAAAAGGCCTAAAAATTCAGAGAAGGATCCCGCTGCCTTTATTGGGGGTGCTGGCTTTTCTTCCGGACGAAAGCGACAAAATAGCAAACCAACTTGATTTTGCATATCAGCAGCTCCTAAAACACAAACCCTTCAATAACCTGCTCGTCCCCAAACAGGAAATTTTGACTTATGCCGCAGCGACTGTAGCTTGGGTGCATGCAAACGCCGGAGATGTGCAAACATCGGCCGTCGCTTTTAAGGACTTAATCATGACGCGTTTGATTCAGGCGATTGCCGTTTTGTCCGGGGAAGCGAGAGCAACTTATTAAATTGGGAGGAGAATATGAAAATCTTTTTTTTCCGGATTTACCAATTTGTGTTTCGGATTTTTGCTTATTTGTTGAAATGGAGGAAACCGAAATTACTTTCCGGGAGCGGTTCTTTGCTTGAATTGCCGGAAATGCTTCTGGAAGAAGGCATTGCCAAGGTTTTGATTGTGACTGACAGGGGCATTATGGATTTGGGACTAACCAAGAATCTGGAAAGCGGCCTGAAGAATGTCGGAATTGAATATCACATTTATGACGGAACGGTCGAAAATCCGACGGTGGAGAATGTGGAAGCGGCTGCGCGTATGTTCCACGAAAAGGGGTGCGAGGCTCTGATCGGCTTTGGTGGCGGCACGCCGATGGATTGCGCAAAGGCTGTCGGTGCGAGAATCGCGAGACCAAAGAAGAGTTTGAACAGAATGAAAGGTGTTTTGAAAGTCAGAAGGAGGATTCCCCTCCTGGTGGCGGTCCCCACGACTGCCGGCACCGGGAGCGAAGGCACCCTTGCTGCCGTGATTACCGATCCCAAAACCCATGACAAATATGCAATCAATGACGTGAATCTCATCCCCCACATCGCCGTCCATGATCCCTTGCTCACAATGGGACTTCCGCCCCATCTGACTGCGACGACGGGAATGGATGCCTTGACGCATGCGGTGGAAGCATACATCGGCAAAAGCAACACCAAGGAAACCAAAAAGCATGCCATGGAAGCCGTCCGCTTGATTTTTAATAACCTCGAAAAATCATATCAGGACGGGAGCGACTTGGAAGCGCGGCTGAACATGCTCAAAGCATCCTACCTTGCCGGTCTTGCTTTTACAAGAGCCTATGTCGGGAATGTCCATGCCATCGCCCACACCTTCGGCGGCTTTTACAACACCCCCCATGGCTATGCGAACGCGATCATCCTTCCCCATGTCTTAAGGCATTACGGGAAAGCGGTGCACAAAGAACTCAGCGAACTTGCTGATGTTGCGGAAATATCGGAAGAAGGGGATACGGAAGCAAGAAAAGCGGAGCGTTTCATCGAAACGATCGAAAACATGAATGCGCGGATGGGGATTCCGAAGAAAATCAAAGTTCCCGATTTGGACAATCTGGAGCTCATGATCGAAAGAGCTTATCGCGAAGCCAATCCGCTTTATCCGGTTCCGGTAATATTTTCGAAGGATGATTTTCAAAAAATCTACCTTGGAATAACGGAAAGGAAGTGAAATCGTGAGCAGGACTCAGGAAATAATAAAAAAACAGCGTGAGTTTTTCGGAACGAACATCACAAAGGATTTGCGGTTCCGAAAAGAACAGTTGCTCAAGCTTAGGAAAGCGATTCAAGAATATGAAGGGAAAATCATCGAGGCTTTGGCCGCCGACTTAAACAAGTCCGCCTTCGAAGCCTACATGACGGAAGTGGGGATTGTTCTGGAAGAAATCAGTTACGCCCTCAAACATTATAAGTCCTGGGCAAAGCCCAAAAAAGTCAAAACCCCTCTCACCCAATTTCCCGCCAAATCAATGATTTATTCTGAACCCTATGGCGTCGTGCTGATTATCTCCCCCTGGAATTATCCCTTCCAGTTGGCGATCGCTCCTTTGGTCGGGGCGCTGACTGCAGGCAATTGCGCGGTTCTGAAACCGTCCAACCATTCCCCGAAGACCTCCGAGGTAATAGCGGAAATGCTGGGCAAGGCTTTTCCGGAAGAATACATTGCGGTGGTGCTCGGGGGCAGGGAAGCCAACAAAGATTTGCTTGCCCAGAAATTTGATTACATTTTCTTCACCGGCGGTCCCGCCGTCGGGAGATTTGTCATGGAGGCGGCAGCCAAGCACCTCACTCCCGTGACACTTGAATTGGGAGGAAAGAGTCCCTGCATCGTCGACGCCACTGCGAAGATTGATCTTGCTGCCAAGCGCATCGTTTGGGGCAAATTCATCAATGCCGGCCAGACCTGCGTCGCTCCAGACTATGTGTTTGTACAAAAAGGAGTGAAAGAAAAGCTCCTTGCAAGCATGGCCAAATACATCTCTAAATTCTTCAGCAAGACGTATGAACAAAAATTCCCAAAGATTGTGAATGAAAAGCATTTTCAAAGGCTCTTGGGTTTGATGGAAAGCGGGGACATTTATTGCGGTGGTAAGTCGGATCCGAAAATCAATCGGATTGAACCGACCATTCTTGACAATGTTTCTTGGGAAAGCCCAATCATGCAGGAAGAAATCTTCGGTCCGCTGCTTCCGGTACTGGAGTTTGAAGATTTGGAGGATGTTGTAAAGCAGGTGAATGCGCGACCGAAACCGTTGGCTCTCTATCTCTTCACAACCAGCAAAGCAAACGAAAAACACATTCTTACCAGTATCTCCCATGGCGGTGGTTGCATCAACGACACGGTTGTTCATCTCGCGACGCCCTACCTTCCCTTTGGCGGAGTCGGTGAAAGCGGCATGGGAAGTTATCACGGTAAAGCAAGCTTTGATACCTTCAGCCATAAGAAAAGCATCATGAAAAAATCGAATCTA
>FZPS01000190.1_pt32 | contig 17932 bp, 11 predicted proteins | sample 1817821 | NCBI WGS metagenome assembly FZPS01 (sample SAMEA104158645, study PRJEB21678) | metagenome | place: Germany | collected 2015-04-21
ACACTGAAATGATCGTTGAATTAATTCACCCAATCGCAGTTGAAAAAGGAACTAAGTTCTCTATTCGTGAAGGTGGAAAAACAGTAGGCGCTGGTTCAGTAATTAGTATTATTGAATAATTAATTTAATAATATTAATAAAACCGCTCTTTTACCGAGCGGTTTTTTCTTGCAACGACCTTAATAACACTTATCTTTTATGATATACTAAAATTATAAAGGGGCTGATAATAATGAAGCTGTATATTACACCAGGTATTAAAGAAATATTAGACTTAACTAAAATTCCTACTAAATATGAAATAGTAGATGATCTAACTAGCGAAGTTGAAGTATTTGCAGGCTCCGTTTACGGAGTATATAAATACTACGAAAACTTACCTAACTTAAAATATATTTTGCTAACTACAGCTGGATTTAACCAATTAGATTTAAACTATTTAAAATCTAAAAATATAAAACTTACAAATGCTAGAGGCGCATTTAGTATTCCAATTGCAGAATCAGTAATTGCTCATATTTTATATGTAAATAGAGGATTAAAAACTTATCAACTTCAACAAGAAAATCACGAGTGGATTAAACATAATGACTTTATAGAATTAACTGATTCAAAAGTAGGTTTTTTAGGTGGTGGCTCTATTGCTGAAGAAATCTTAAAAAGATTAAAACCGTTTGGAATTACATCTTTGGTATTTAGAAGTAGAAATGTATTAGGACCTTTCGATGAAGTTTATACAAACCAAGAAGGATTAGAAAAATTAGTTAGCGAAAGTGATTATATTATTAATACGCTACCACTAGACGAGTCTACTACTAATTTATTTTCAAAAGAGTTAATAAGTAAAATGAAGCGGGATGCATTTTATATTAATGTAGGTAGAGCTGGAACACACGATGAAGAAGCGTTAGTTGATGCTTTAGAAAAGGGAAAAATAAGAGGTGCTTACTTAGATGTATTTAATGTAGAGCCAATTGATGAAGACTCTAAACTATGGGGCGTTAAAAACTTATATATTACACCTCATAACACACCTTCATCTACTAAAAATGACAAGCGATTAGAAAAATTAGTCTTATCTAATTTAAATAATTATATTAACCAAAAAGAATTACTGAATACGATAATTTAACAATAATTTTCTATAATTAAACCAATCCTTCGTGGATTGGTTTTTTAATAAATGTAATCATTGACAAAAGGTAGTCAATTTGCTAATCTATTTATAGATTGAACTCCGAATCATTCGAGTGGGGGACCCATTATTTATGGGGTGAATCTCTAATTAGAGTAAGGCAACTTAATTGCCTGAACCCGTCAGCTAACCTCATAGGAGTGATTAAGCGTATAACTTGGTTATGCGTTTTTTTATTTAATTCGGAGAGGAGAGTATTAATGGGAAATACTGAATTATTATTATTAAAACTAGCAGCAGTATTATTTATTGGTTTTATTGGAGGTCAAGTAGCTAAATTATTAAAATTACCTAATGTTTCTGGTTACTTAGTTTTTGGATTACTTCTAGGTCCATCAGTTGGACTAATAATACCAGGATTTGAAGGAATAATTACACCTGCTGACCAATCATCTTTAAAGTTCTTATCAGAAATTGCACTAGCGTTTATTGCATTTAGTATTGGTAGCGAGTTTAATATTAAATCAATTAAGAAAAGTGGAAAAGAAGTAAGTATTCTAACTGCTTTTGAAGTGTTTGGAGCAGTAGCATTAGTATTTTTACTAATGTTAATAGTACCAAAACCACAAACGTTTCAAAATTCACATGGCTTAGTTGGATATAATCCGTTTACTAAACCTAATATTGCATTTTCAATGATATTAGCAAGTATGTCTGCTGCAACTGCACCAGCTGCAACATTAATGGTTATTAGACAATATAGAGCTTATGGTCCAGTTACAAAAGCAATCTTGCCAATTACAGCTTTAGATGACATTTTTGGAATTATTATATTTGGATTTTTCATCTCAATAGCACAAATCTTAGTGCCAGCACCAGGAGCAAGAGAAGTACATGTTGCACTAATGATTGCTAAACCATTTATTGAAGTATTAGGATCAATATTAATTGGTACAATTATTGGATACGTACTTAGTGTTGTTGGTAAGAGATTTGACCGTGAAAGGGATGACATTCAAATACTTGCAGTTGGATCTGTAATACTATCAATTGGACTAATTTCACTTCTAAACTCAGAAAATGTCCTAGGTCAATATGGAATTAGCTTCTCACCACTTTTATCTAATATTATGACAGGTGCGATGGTTGCTAACTTAACAAGAAGACCAGCTAGAACATTTAATGCAGTAAATGACTTTACTACACCATTTTACATAGTGTTCTTCACAATGGCGGGAGCTAGTTTAAACTTAGGAATTATTAGAACTGAATGGCTAATTGCAATTATTAGTATTGTCTATATTATTGCAAGAGGTGCTGGTAAATACTTTGGTATTTATGTAGGTGCCACCGTTGCAGGAAGCAATGAAAACATTAAGAAAAACTTAGGAATGGCACTCTTGCCACAAGGGGGAGTTTCAATTGGACTATTAGTTATTGTCTCAACCTCGATGGCATCGATGTATCCAGTCATTTCAACTATTATAATGTTAAGTGTATTAGTTTATGAAACTAGTGGACCAATCTTTGCCAAATTGGCAATATCTAGATCAGGAGAAATTGATGGTCTTGATAAACTTGATCAACTATCAAGTGTTGATGATTTAGTTCCACAAACAGAAGGAGAATAATTATGAACGTATTATTTATTGTATTAAACGATTTAGCTTACTTAGATGAAATATTAGAAGAATTTGTTGAGTTAAAAGTAAGAGGAGCAACGATAATGGAATCTCAAGGGATGGCCTCGGCTATTTTACATAGTGAAGGGTTAAACTTTTTAATGCAAGGGCTATTTAAGGGTGGAACGGCTGATGAACAAAAATATTCAAAAACAATATTTACAGTTATTCCTGATGAAGCACAACTAGAAAAAACAGTAAAAGCAGTTCAAAAGATTGTTGAAAGAAGTAAAAAACAAACGATTGGTTTTATGTTTACTGTTCCAGTATCAGGAATTTATCCGTTATCAAAGGTTAAAAAATAACAAAATATCAAAAGCGCTATTTACATCAAATATGTATAATAGCGCTTGTTTTATTTTATAAGGTTATTTATAATGTTATAAAGATTTTTATTACTCTGATTGCACTTTTGCTAGTCTTTTTTGTTGGTAGTTTGACAAAAAGAAGCGTTCTAGCAGAAGAGGAAAATAAAACATATTTCCTCTCTACTGAGCAAAATGTGTTGCTAATATATATGAAATTGATGATATTTCATTTGAGTTAGTAGGATACGCAGAACCATTTGGCCAAACCAATTTCCTTGGTGTTGATAATAAAGAAATTGTTGTTGGAACTGCCTTTGATAAATTAGCTGGAGTTACAATTTATGATTACTTTGATGCATCATTAAAACTAACTGATGTCGTAGTTGAAGGAGAAGTAGATGTCAACACAGAAGGTACTTACACACTTACATATAAGATAACAAATATATGGGGCATCGAATCCGTAGTAACACGAACAATAACAGTTAAAGAAGAATAATTAAAATTGTAAAAAAGGGCAACTCAAACAAGAGTTGCCTCTTGTCTTTTTTATATATCAATGTTATAATCTTAACAAAGTGAGATTGATAATAATGCTAAAAAAGATTGGATATATAATTGGTACTACAATACTGATATTATTAATAACAGTATTTACACTTTACAACACAATTCAAAGAAGAATTAACGAATATTACTATCAGTTAGTTTCAGAAGCTAATGATGGTAATTTTGATAATTTTTTAAGATATCAAACCAATTATCATCAATTAGCATTTGTAGAAGAAGATGAAAATTATCAAATTTTATTTTATGTTACAATTAGCCACGTAGAACCACTGAGTGCTCAGTACTTAATTATTATAAGACCTTTAAAGAATATAAAAATTGCTGAAAAACCAAATGATGAAAATGATCAAACAAGAGCATATATCACTTATAACGGTGAAATATATGATTCAAAACACTTAAAGCATTATGGTAACTTTCCTATAAGTTATGGTCTTAACAAAAATAGGTTTTACTATTATAGCAATATTAATCTAAAACAAACTGATACTCATAACATTACCTTATATGATTACAATGATATTGTCATTTATCAAAAAACAATTAAAAACTCAGTTGATTTATCTAAAGAATCAATAGAAAACAACTTTGTAAGGGGATTTACAACTAGAGAAACAATCCAATTAATTGGAAAAGATTCCAATTACTTAGTAATTGTTTATGTAGTATTTGGGGTGTTGGTTGCTTTTGCTATACTTGGAGGAGTTTATTATTTTAAGAAATGGAATTTAGATAAAAAGCAAGAAGAGGGAAATTAATTTCCTCTTTTTTAATTATTTTCTATGAAAGCCTTTACATTTAAAGACTCTCCGATTATAATAGATATAGGAAACCGATTTCTATTATAAAGGAGGATGTTATGTTGTATAGGCGAATTCAGTTAAAGAATAACTTAGGATATTACTTTCCACTTTTTAATCAGAATGGTTTTAAATCAACAATTACTCCTAATTTAATAGGAGATGTTAAGCTTGATTATCATCATTATATACTTGAGCCAATTAGTGAAATTGGTCTTTATGACTCGTATGGACGTCATGTAATTATATACATTAATGACGTCCCTTATTATTTATCTGGTAAAGGAATACATCAACAAGATGATATTTTAGATGTTACTTACAACTCTATAAGTCAAAAAGTAGTAAGAACAAACGATAAATATCAAATAACTACAACTTCATTTATTCCTTATAATAAACAAGTTGAATTACATGAAATTAAATATTTAAATAAAACAATAGAAAACCAAAAGATTAAAGTTATCACCGCTCCGTTATTATACGGTAGAAGCGTAGATAACTTATTTGATCATCGTCATGTAACATCACTTCTTAATCGCAGTGAAGTAATAGAGGGTGGTATTTTATTAAAGCCAACATTATCATTTGATGAAAGAGGACATATTAAAAATGATTACTTATATTATTTCCTAGCAAACTCTAATGATATTTCAATTGATGGTTATTATCCGAGTTATGATGAGTTTATAAATGGCGGATCAATGCTATATCCAAAAGGATTAAATAATAAATATCAAGTTGGCCACAAAGTTTCGGGATACGAAACCATTGGCGGAGTTAGTTTTAAAGAGATTACTTTAAAACCAAATGAAGAAATTAAATTTTACATGGCTTTTGGTATTACGTTAAAAGAAGAAGAAATCTTTAATACTAAAACACTTTTAACAAGTGATTCATTTAATAAATTATTAGTTGAATCCAATAAAGCAAATAACGAACTTTACCAAAAAATGCAGTTTTATATAAAAGATGATGAAACTAGTAAGTTTTTATCATTTTTAGAAGTCCAACCAGTCTTAAGAAGACTTTTTGGTAACTCTTATTTACCACACCATGATTATGGTAAAGGTGGTAGAGGTTGGAGAGATTTATTTCAAGATTTATTATTTATGATAATGACATTTGATAAAAGTGTTAAAGATCAATTGATTAATAATTTTAAAGGAATTAGAATTGATGGTTCAAACGCAACAATTATTGGCAATAAGCCAGGTGAGTTTAAAGCGGACCGCAATAACATAACAAGAGTATGGAGTGATCACTCAGCGTGGCCACTTTTATCAATAGATTCATATATTAATTATTTTAATGATTATGAAATATTATTAGAAAAAGTATCATATTTTGATGATCAGTTTACACATTACACAAGAAAAACTAAATTAAATGTTAGTAATGACAATATTCTAAGATCAAATGGCGAAATTTATAAAGGGACAATTCTAGAACATTTAATCTTACAAAATGTTGTAAGTATTTATAATACAGGCGAAAAAGGATTTATAAGAATTGAAGATGCTGATTGGAATGACGGCCTAGATATGGCAAGAGATTTAGGCGAGACAATTAGCTTTACTCACTTCTTTATTAACAACATTAAAATATTAATCAAATATTTAAATAGATTTGAAGAAGTTGAATTATTTGAATCATTAGGAATTTTAATTGAAGACGGAAACTTATCTAAGTTTTTTGATAAAGTAAAAAACTTTAATGAAGTTTCTAAAACCTATCAAACAAAAGAATTAATTAAACACCTTCAAAAACAAATTGATAAATTAAAAAACAATATCTATAAATACGCATTTATGGAAAACGGAGCTCTTCAAAGTTATGTTGATAATGATGGCAATTGGCTTGATAATGGCACAGTTAGCTTAACGGGTCAAGCAATGGCCCTATTATCAATGACAATTGTCAAAGAAGATGCTACAACTATTTCAAAAGTTGTAAAAAATCGTTTATTTAATGAAGATTTAGGTGGTTATCACCTAAATGAAAATTATAATGAAGTTAAAATGAACATGGGAAGAGCTTATGGATTTAGTTATAACCATAAAGAAAATGGAGCTGTATTTTCACATATGGCACTTATGTATACATACGGTCTATTTAATTATGAGTTATCGAAAAATGCTCATGAGGGGACTTTTGCAATTATTAACCAAGCTATGAACAAAGACTCTTTAATTCCGCTTGGAATACCAGAGTACTTTACTGATAAAGGACACGGGAAATACTTTTATTTAACAGGTTCTGCAACCTGGTTATTAAAAGTATTAAAAGAACAAATCTTCGGACTTAAAATGATTGATGGCACACTTGTAATAAAACCGCAAATGATGGCTAGTGATTTCATTTTAGGAGTTGCTAAAATAAAAACAATAATTTTTGATAATTTAGTTGAAGTAACCTTTTATAATAAAAACAATAAAGATCATCCACACTATGAAATAGATAAGATAATTGTAGATGGTATAGAAAGCAGTAACCAAATAACAAAAGTTAAAGCAAGAATAGAGGTGTATTTAGTGTGAAATTAGTAGAATTTTATCGCTATGATGAACCTGGGTATCAAAAATTATTTAATTATAATTCATGGCGATTAGCTATTTTGAATTATATTGATGAACTTGATTCCAAAAACATTGAATACGTAGAAGCACATTTTCTAACAGATGAAGCATTTATTTTACTAGAAGGAAGAGCTATTATTTATGTTTTAGATGAAGGAAAGATTAAACACTTTATGCTAAATAAAAATGAAGTTTGTAATATTAAAGTGGGTGTTTACCACACCCACGTCTTATCAAAAGACTGCAAACTATTAATTATTGAAGAAGAATCAACTAACTATGAAAATTCTAAAAGAATATATTTAAACGAAGAACAAAAATCAAAAATAGTAAAGGTGTGGGAAGAATATGACAAAATATGAATTATTATGGGAAGATCACTTTGATGTTGATGGTCCAGTAAATCCAGATATTTGGAATGTCGATGTCGGTGGTAGTGGATTTGGAAATAATGAAGATCAGTTTTATACCAATAGACCTGAAAATATTTATTGTAAAGACTCGATTTTACACATAGTAGGACGCAAGGAAGACTTTGAACACAGACATTATACTAGCGCTAAAATTACTACTTTTGGTAAAAAGTCAATTAGCTACGGCAAAATTGAAGTAAGAGCTAAGTTACCTAAAGGAAAAGGAACTTGGCCGGCAATATGGATGCTAGGAGAATCAATAAGAAGTGGCGCTGGATGGCCAAGATGTGGCGAGATTGACATTATGGAAAATGTCGGAAGAAATCCAGAAGAGGTGCATTTTTCTCTTCACTCAGAAATGTATAATCATAAAATAAATACTCATCAAACATACTTTGAAACAGTTCCAGGAATATTAGATGACTTTCAAGTATTTTCATTAATATGGGAAGAAAATTTTATTACATTTATGATTAATGATAAAGAGTATGTAACATTTAAAAAAGGTGAAGACGGAAGAGATACAACCGAAAGTGGTTGGCCTTATATTCCACCATACTTTTTAATCATTAATTTTGCGATTGGGGGAAACTGGGGTGGCAAAATCGATGATTCAATTTTCCCACAAGAGTTTTTAATCGATTACGTTAAAGTTTATGAAAGGGTGTAAAAATGACTAAAAAAACAATTTATGATATTGCCAAAGATTTAAACTTAGCACCTTCGACAATCTCGAAAGTAATTAATCATAAAGGAAACGTTAGTGATGCAACTCGTAAAAGGGTTTTAGATTATGTAAAAGAAGTAGGATACGTTCCTACCTCTAGTGCTAGAATGTTAAAAAGTGGACGTTCATATTCAATAGGGGTTGTATTTACAGAAGAGTTAAATATTGGTTTAGAACACGCTTTTTTCTCAAGTTTATTGCAACACTTTAAAACTTATGCTGAAAGACAAGGCTATGAACTATCTTTTATAGTTTCCCAGTTGGGAAACCATAAAATGAGCTATTATGAGTGGTGTTTAAACAAAAAAGTGGACGGAGTATATATAGTTGTTGGGGCATATGATGATAAAGGTATTTTAGATCTTGCAAAACGTGATATTCCGGTTGTTTCTAATGATATTTTACTTGATGGAATTAAAACATTTATTTCAAATAACGAGCAAGGTATAAATATAGCTCTAGACTTTTTCTTTAATGAAGCTAAACTAAAAAGAGTTGGAATGATTAGTGGCCCGCTTTCATCAAGAGCTTTTAAAATGAGACATGATGCATTTTATAAATACTTTGATATTAAAGGTCTAACTGTAAATCCTAATCATATAGTTGAATCTAAATCATTTGGATTTACATCGGGATACCAGGCAATGGAACAGATGATTAAAAACCAAAAAGAGCTTCCCGAAGGCATAATCGTCGGTAGTGATGATATTGCAATTGGAGTATTAAGATGTTTATATGACAATAATATTAAAGTGCCAGAAGAAGTTCAGTTAATTGGATTTGATGATATTCAATCAGCAAGACTACTAACTCCTAGTCTTTCAACAATTAGACAAGATACGGTAAAACTAGGAGAAGCAGCTGCTGCAAGCCTAATTAAGATGATTGAAGATCCAACATTTGAAGTTCCACAATTAGTAGAACTTCCAGTAAATTTAATTTTAAGAGAAACTACTAAAAAGTATTGAAATCGTTTTCATTTTATGATATTATATTAGTATAAGATAAAGGAAATCGGTTTCCTATTTATTTACCAAGTAAAGGGGAATACAAATGCACATTGATTTTATTGAAATAAAAAACTATGGAATAAAAAAACCATTTACTAGTTTCTTACCAGGAATTGCTGGATTGTTCGGAAGGCCTTTATGGACTTTTTATACTAACCGTGGACAGTTAATGATGTCTTTTGGATTTAGAGATAAAAACGGAGCAATCCAAGAATTTTTTCCAGCGAATGCTGGTTATATGTATGAAAGAGTAAACGGATTTAAAACATTTATTAAAATAGATCACAAATATTATAGTTTCTTTAATGAACCTAACGATAATCAAGTTATGAGAATTTATAAAGATAGAGTAGAAATAGAAGAAACTAATAATGAATTAAAACTAACCGTTAATATTACATACTTTACAATTCCAAATGAGTCAGTTAGTGCTCTTGCTAGAATTGTAAAGATAATAAATAACGGTGAACCTAGAGAAATTGAAGTACTAGACGGTCTTACTCAAATCTTACCATGTGGTATCGACTACGGTGGATATAAAGCTGTATCAAACTTACTACAAAGTTGGATGGATGTTGATTTTGAAGAAGGTTTTGCTTTCTTTAAATTAAGAGGATCAACAGCTGATTCAACAATGGTATCGGAAGTAACTGATGGTAATTTCTTTATTTCTAAAATTAATAACAACCCAGCACCAATGATGGTTGATATTAAAAGAGTATATGAACATGACACAAGCTTTAATAAACCACATGGCTTTATTAAAGGAATTAACTTACAAGATCAAGTTACAGTTAACCAAGTTCCTTGTGCATACTCGTATTACAGCGGAAAAATAGATGATGAAGTAATAATTGAATCAATGTTTGGATATGCTTCAAACAAAGAAGATATTAAACCACTTGTTAAAAAAATAGATAAAATTTATTTTTCTAATAAATTAGTAGAAAATGAAAATGTAATAAAAGAAGTATTAAAAGAATTAAAAGTAGAAACTAACTATCCACTATATGATGCTTATTTACAACAAAGTTTATTAGATAACTTACTAAGAGGTGGTAAACCATATCCATTTGTAACTAAAAATGGATTGATGAGTTATCATCTATACTCAAGAAAACATGGAGACCCTGAAAGAGATTATAATTTCTTTACATTAGAACCAATGTATTTCTCTCAAGGAAATGGTAACTTTAGAGATGTTTTACAAAATAGAAGAAATGATAACTTTTTCTATTTAGATGTTAAAGACTTTAACATTAAATATTTCGGATCTACCATTCAACCCGATGGATATAATCCATTATCAATTGAAGGTGTTAAATTTAAATATGAAGGAAATAATACTGAATACACTAAAAATTTAAATGAGTTATTTACACCTGGTGAAGTGATTAAATACTTAATTGATAGAGGATTATCAAACGAAGAAGCTTATTTTGAATTAACAAACATCTTAAAAGATTCAGTTTATGAACTTGAAGTTAACTATGGTGAAGGTTTTTGGCAAGATCACTTCACATACTTATACGATTTAATAGAAAACTACTTACGTATTTATCCTGATAAAGAAATAGATTTATTATTTAATGATCAAAGTTATTCATTTTTCCAATCTCCAGTTAAAGTAAGACCTAGAGATGAAAAATCTTACCTAATGCCAGATGGTAAGATTAGACAACACGAAGCACTTGCTTGGATGGAAGGAATTGATAAATGGGCTAACTCAAATGGCAAAGTATTAAAAGTTAACTTAGCATCAAAACTTCTAACATTAATTTTAAATAAATATAGTTTACTTGATAGTGATAATATCGGAGTAATGTATGAAGCAGATCGTCCAGGATGGAACGATGCATTAAACGGACTACCAGGAGTATTTGGTTCTGGTGTCGGTGAAATGATTGAGCTATTAAGACTAACTAGATACTATGATGAAGTATTACAAAAATACGATAAAGATAAACTAGTTGTTTTAAAACCACTAGTAAAATTAATGGATGATTTAATTAATGCTAACGGTAAGTTTGAACAAAGACTTACAGCAATAGAAGAGTATCGAACTAAGTTATTTGATTTAGAGTTAGTTGAAGTAGAAACTAGAAAAGTTAAAGAAGTTATTAAAGAAGTTTTAAAACAATTAGAAAAAGCTTTCGAAAGTGCAAAAAAACTTCCAGGAATTATTCCAACTTATTTAACATATGAAGTTACTGATTATGTAGATAGTAATAAAACTTCCCATTTAGAAGGTAAGTTAATAATACCTACTAAATATAAAAGAAGTGAAGTTGCACCATTTCTAGAAGCTCCAGCAAGAGCAATGAAAGTATTAAATAGTCATGAAGAAGCACTAGACTTATACAAAAAAGTAAAAGTTTCTGATATATACGACCATAAACTTAAGATGTATAAAACAAGTGGTGATTTATCACACCACTCAAACGATCTTGGTCGCATTAGAATGTTTACAAAAGGTTGGCTAGAGCGTGAGAGTAACTTCTTGCATATGAATTATAAGTATTTATTTGGTCTAATTAAGGCGGGGCTATATCAACAATATTACGAAGAAATATTTGATAACTACACATGTTTTATGGATATGGAAGTTTATGGTAGAAGTGTCTTAGAAAACTCAAGTTTTATTGCCACTTCTAACAACCCAGATCCAAAAAATCATGGAAGAGGATTTGTTTCAAGACTTTCTGGTTCAACAGCAGAGTTAATGAGTATGTATACATATATGTTTTTTGGAAAAAATCCATTTATTTATGATACTGAGTTAAAGATGGTCTTTAAACCAATTTTAGATAAATCATTTTTTAAAGACAACAAAGTAACAGTTAGATTTTATAACTCAACAATTAACTATATTAATAATACAGGTAAATCTCTTTATGAAGATGAACCAACATATATAGAACTAATAGATAATGATAATAAAATAACATTAGATGTTAATTATCTAAATGAAAAATGGGCTAAGCGCATCAGAAAAGGTGATGCGATGGTAATAAATGTTTATTATAAAATTCATGAAAAATAGAAAGGGAGGATTTTATGAAAAAAGTATTTAGTATTTTAGCAGTATTACTACTAGCGTTTGCTTTAGTCGGGTGTAACAAACCAGAAAACGGCGACGGCAACGGAAATGGTAATGGAAACGGCGGAGATACTCCAGCCGAATTAGTTATTACATTTAGTGGTCTTGACGCTGCAGAAATTACAGCTGGAGACGAATTTAACGTTTTAACTGGAGTTAAAGCAACGGGTAATGACAAAAAAGATTATACAGATAAAATTACTGTTGCAGCAGTTAATGGTACAATTACTAACAATATCTTAAATTCAGATCAGGTAGGAAATGTAACATTAGCATATACAGTTCAGTTAACAGATCCAGAGTATTTTACTAGAGCTCTTAGAACAGTTACAATCAAAGCCGCTGAAAAACCAGAAGGCGAAATGATTGCTAACCCTAACTTTGAAGACGGAATGATGTTTTGGGAGACATATGATGGTGCTGGTGCTGCTGAATTTACACCTGATGGTGAAAATGGCATGAAAATTGAACTAACTGCTATTGGAGATGCTTGGGAACCAAGAATTACTCAAATGAATGTTCCATTTGAAAAAGATAAAGCATATAAAATTTCTTTTGAAGCAAAAGCATTAGAACCAAAAACAATTAACTTACAAGTTGGAGAAATTTTACCTAATGATCCTTGGTTTACAGATTTCAAACCTGGTCAAGAAGTACACAGATTAATTGGTACAGAGTGGGCTACTTATGAGTTTGAATTCCAAATGAATTTAGAAAATGATCGTGGTGGAGTTTTATTTGAAATGGGTAAAGTTGGTGACGATGACACTATTACAACACTATGGTTAAGAAATGTTAAAGCAGAAGAAACAACTCTAGGTGCTGATGAAGTTCCACCAGTAATTACTACTCAAGATTTAACACTACTTGTTAATTCAGAATTTGATCCATTAATGTTAATTACAAGTATTAGGGATGAAAGAGACGGAGAAATTGACAAATCAGAAGCTACTTACGTAATTAAAAAAGGTGAAGATGTTGTTACTGAAGTAGATAACACTGTTGAAGGTGAATATACAATTGAGTTTGCAGTTAAAGACAAAGCTGGAAATGAAGCAACAGCAACAGCTACTGTTAAATTTACAAGCATGGTCTTTAAAGAGGACAACAAGATTAAAAATGGTGAGTTTACAGAAAACAATGACAATTGGGGTACTTGGGTAGCTGATTGGAATACAACAGAAGCAACATTTGAAAATGTTGATGGAGCTATGAAGATTGATGTTACAAATACTGGCGAAGAAGACTGGAACGTACAAGTTTTTCAAGAAGAATTTGAAGCAATTGTAGGTAAAACATACAAAGTTTCATTCGACCTAAAAGCATCGATTGAAAGAACTATAGGTTTTGAAGTAGTTGATGGAGCAAATGCTGAAAATCCAGTTCCTATTTTAGCTAAACAAACAGTTAATGTTACTACAGAAACTCAAACATTCTCATATTTATACACTGTGACAAGTGCTCCTGAAACTAGCAAGATAATATTTATGTTTGCTGGTGGAGATCCTGCGCATTATATTCTTGATAATGTTGAAATCGTAGAAGCAGACTTACCAGAATATTTAGTTAATCCAGGACTTAAAGAGTTATATAGCTGGCGCGTATTTACGAACGATTGGGAAGGCTCAGTTGCAGATTTAAAAGTTGAAGAAGAGGAATATGTTATAAATATTTCTAAATTCACTGGCCCACAAGAAAGTTGGAGATTACAATTTATCCAAGATAAGTTCGCTGTTACTCAAGATATCGCATTTGATAACAAAGGAATAATTTCACTAGAAGCAGACAAAGAATATACATTCTCATTTTATGCATATGCATCAAAAGCAATTACACTTACTGCAGTTATCTCAACGGGACCAAATGAATGGACAAACTTAATTGCAGAAGCTGATAAAGAAGTTGCAATTACAACAGAAAAAGCTTTATACACTATTACATTTACAACACCAGCTGATCATAGTGGTGATTTAATTGTTAAGTTTGAGTTTGGTACTGAATTTGAACCATTTGGTGAAGAAGATCCAGCACAAAAAGTAGTATTTGCTGATCTATCATTAAAAGAAGCTGAAGGCGAAAACTTATTAATTGAAGGCGAAGCTAAACATTATACTAAAGGTTACATTTTTGAACACGCAAGTGATGATGATAATTATGGTTCAATGAAATTTACTGAAGAAGGTCTAGAAGTAACAACTACAGGCGTTGGAACAGAACCTCATATTCCACATGTATTCCAAGAGGATATTAATTTAGACGCTGGAAAATATAACTTTAAAGTTTTAATTAAATCAAGTGTTGCAAGAACAATTAGATTTAATTTAGTTGTTCCAGCGGAAGGCTTTAGATCATTACTTCCTGATAACAAAGTAGATTTAGTAGTAACAAATGAACAAATTGGAGAGTATTTAGTAGCTGAAGTTTCATTTGAGTTAGCAACCCCTGTAAATGGCGTCAAATTAGAAATTGATTTTGGTAAAGTTGCCGAAGATGATAGCGATGTACCAGGCGTATTTGTTATTAAAGAAATTCAACTTTACCGCAAATTTGATTAATTCAAATTGGAGGTAGTTATGAAAAAAATATTAACATTAATATTCGCACTAGCCCTAGGATTTGTCCTAGTGGCTTGTGGCGAAGTACAAAAACCAGATAACGGCAATGGTAATGGTGGTAATGGTAATAACCAACCTAAAACTGTTTACTTACAATATGCTGACTGGAATACAACAGATGAAAATAGAGCTTTACTAGAAGCTTTCACTGAAAAATATCCACATATTAAAGTAACTTTTACTGAAATTGGTGGACACGGTGAAGAGTTTACTGGAAACTTAATTAGTGCAGCTCAACAAGACTTATTACCAGACGTGTTTGCAATTGATAACGTACCAACTGTAATTGGAGCTGGTTTAACATTAGATGTTGCAAAATATTGGGATGCTGATGAAGATGCTAAATTAGTTTACGATAATATTGCAAATACCGCAGTTTATGATGGTAAACGTTATGCGATTCCGTCATTTCAGTTTCTTAAAGGTATTTATATTAACTTATCATTATTTGATAAGAAAAATATGCAAACTGAAGCTGGCAAATGGAGAATGGATGATGATGGTTATCCAGTTAAAGACTGGACCCATGCTGAATTTATTGAATTAGTAAAAGAATTAACTAGCTATACCATAAATAACAAAGAAACCTTTATGATTGGTTTAGGTACTTGGTATGGCGGCCTTGATTTTCAACAAATTTGGCCAATGATGAATGCACCAGACGTCTTATATGATACTTTCAATGGTCAAAAGTTTAACTATCTAAGTCAAGACTGGATTGAAGCAATGAAAGTTGTAGTAGATTTAAGAAACCAAACTAAATATCCAGGTTTATTAGATCAACTTCCAGAAGAAGCTGCAGATATATCAGCTGAAATTGGTTGGGCACTAGCAACTGGTTATCAAGCATTTGGTATTGATGGATCATGGAACTTCCATGGTATTGAAACAGCTAAAGAAAATGGTGTTAAAGTAGGATTTTGGCCTTATCCAGCGGGAACCGATAACCAAAATCCACCGACAATTCTAGACTATACAGTAGTAAGTAGTCAAACTAGACATCCAGAAGAAGCTTACTTACTAGCCAAATGGATGTCATATGGTAAAGATGGTTGGAATAAGAGATTAGACATCTTTGAAGAAATGAGACAAGAAAAGATTAAAGATGGTTTACCAATTACTCATCTTGACCGCTATCCAATTGCTGATTATGATGGCGTATGGGATAGAATTGATAATTTATTAGTTGATGAAAATGGCGAAGATTATATTGTTGGGTTAAGAGATATTTTAGCTAACATTCATAATGGTATGCCAGATCTAGACAAATGGTTAGCTGGCTATAAAGACTTCTGGGGTTGGGTTAATAATGAGGAAAACTCATATAACTTTGCAACATTAATTGAACAAGGTCCAGGCTCAGTTGAAGCATTTGCTCAAGAGTGGAATAAAAAAGTTAATGAATTAGTTTCAGCCGGTGTTGAGTTCGGTGATGACGAACTTCCACCAGCCGAAGGCGAAACGCCTTAATAATACTTTAAAACATAACCAAGAGGACGGTATTGTCCTCTTGGTACTATGTTAGTGGGAGGAATCATGCAAAAAATTAAAGATAGTAATATTTATAAGAAAATTGCAGATTTTTTTAAACAAGTAAAAGAAACATTAAAAGCGATTGGTTGGGTAAAAATAATTATATTTTTAATATTGTTTATTTTTATAGTGGTAATTATTTCATCATTTTTCCAAAGAACAGCAATTAATGCCTTTTATAAAACAGAAGAGTTAGCTTATAAATATGAAACCTCAGATTTAGATAATAGTTATACTAATTATTTACTTGAAAAAGGTAATAATAAATCTAACGTTGAGTTAACTATTCTTCCTAGTAACATGGTCGGATCTATAGTATTATTACAAGATAGTGAGTATACCGAGTATTTTGATTCATATCAAGAATACAAAGAATCAACTAATACTCTTGGAATCTTAGAAAAAAGAAACGATGAAATTACTTTAGATATCAATATTAGTAAAACGGGCTTTTATTATATTGAAATAGATTATCTTGATTTAAATAAACAAATTAATGATAATCAAATCTCAATATTAATTAATGGTGAAAGTCCTTATTTTGAAGCACAAACAATTAAATTACCGTCAAATTATTACTTTGATCGTGAAATATTTTTAAAAGATAGATATAAAAATGAAATACAGCCATCAAGTTCTAAAAAAACTATGTGGCAAACTTCTCCTTTAAAAGATTATGACGGCCTCCACCCAGGCTTTTTAGGCTTTTATTTAAAGCCTGGGGATGTCATATCTTTAAAACATAATGCTGGAAAGTATTTAGTTGGCCAAGTCAGATTTATTAAAGAAGAAGTATTACCTACTTACGAGGAGTACTTAGATAAAGTAGAGAAAAATTATCCAAGCGCATATATATCTAAATCAGCTAGAGAAATTGAATCAAGAACAAGCGCATCAATTAGGCTTCGAGCTGAAAGAGATCCATCAAGTAAATATTATGACACTCAGTTTTTAGTATTAAATACAATTGCTGGTGATTCATGGTTTAATGGTGGAGAAGCTGTAACATATGACATAGAAGTGCAAGAAGCCGGACTTTACAAGTTAGCATTTAAATATAGACAAGCTGAATTAACTGATATGTCGACATTTAGAAAGATTTATATAAACGGCAAAGTACCATATAAAGATTTAGAAAGTGTAAGTTTTCCTTATTCAAACACTTTTGTTAATAGAGTTATTAAAAACGAAAATAATGAAGATTTATACGTTTATTTAGAAAAAGGAATTAATAAAATTACACTTGAGGTAGTAAACTACCCATATCGTAATTTAATTGAATCAATTAAACTAACAATGAGAGAAATTCAAGACTTAGCTCTTGGGATTAAAAAATATACATCGGGCGGAACTGATAGATATCGAGATTGGGATATCGAGCTTTACTTCCCTAATGCAATCGAACAATTATTAGAAATGGCAGATAGAATAACTGATATATATAATGAGCTATTAGTAGT
>FZPS01000094.1_pt321 | contig 17919 bp, 20 predicted proteins | sample 1817821 | NCBI WGS metagenome assembly FZPS01 (sample SAMEA104158645, study PRJEB21678) | metagenome | place: Germany | collected 2015-04-21
CCATTATCTATGTTACCCACGACCAAACCGAGGCCATGACCATGGGTGACCGGATTGTGGTCATGAAGGACGGCGTCATCCAGCAAGTAGGTGCTCCTCTGGAGATCTACAACTATCCCAACAACATTTTCGTTGCTGGCTTTATCGGCAGCCCTGCCATGAACTTCCTCGATGTAGTGCTCCGCAGAGAAGACGGAACCTACTTCATCGATGCCAAGACCTTTAAGCTGCCTATTCCAGCAGAAAAAGCTGCTGGCATTCAAAATCTGGGCAAGTACATTGACAAGCATGTTATCATGGGTATCCGCCCAGAGGATATTGAAGACGTTGCCCTCATCGAGCATGACCCGGCAACCACCCTTGAGGCCGATATCGACGTTACTGAGCCCATGGGTGCCGAAGTTTATGTCTACTTCTCCTCCGGGGACAACAGCTTTATTGCCCGCCTCGATGCGGCAACGAAGGCCACCGATGGCGGCCGCCTGAAGGTTGGCTTCAACATGCAGAAGATTCACCTGTTCGACAAGGATACCGAAGAGGTAATCCGGTAAGACTGAAATCACGGGGAGGCTGGCAGCAAGGCTGCAGCCTCCTTTTTGCGCGCTGTGGTGCCTTTTGAGGACTGGAATAATCTACATGGCCCGCAAGGGAAGGAATCCTGTGTGCTGAGCAGAAATGTAATACACGAACCATCACCAATGCAGCACCAAACACAGCACCGTTCTTTTTTTCGCCGCATCTATAACTTATGTTAGTTATCATAACAGGTGGTGGATTTCAGCCGCAGTCAATCTTCCCAGAAAGGAGGTGCGTCCCCTTGGAACGACAGCGAGCTGAAAGTGCGCAGGGAGAACAGTACCGATCACAGCCGGGGATGACACGCAGAGGAAACATGGATACTCGAGCATGACATCCCTAACCGCACCACTATCAAAAAGACCTGCGTTCTGCAAAACTCACACGCAAAAAAAGGGGATATGCTAACTATGAAAAGAACAATCGCAGCTATTTCTCTAGTAATCGCATTGGTAATGGCCGGCCCAGTCGCTGCCGCTGGTATCGACTTTGGCGGTTCGATTGAGACACACATTGAAGTTAACCGCAGTGTAGAGGGCGAAGTAGATGTTACTCCCGCCTCTGAACTGAGCCTCAATCTTGGCTTTACCGCTGCTCAAGATAAGCTCAGAGCTGGTATCCAGTTCGGCTTGTCTGATGAGTATGCTCAGCTGATGCCCACCGGCATTTCGCTCGGTGACATTGCTCTCAAGCAGGCTTTCATCGAGGCTGACGGTGCATACTGGCACGGCGGTCCTGAGGCAACAACCCGCTTTGGTACTCTGGACATCGCCTACAGCCCGTACGCCAGCGTGAAGAACCACAGCGGTGTCAGCATCAGCGGTATGGATCTCGACGTCGTAAACCTGAGTGCGTTCTATGGTCTCCCAACAGCTCACGGCCACGTGCTGGGTATGCGCACCGACATCAACCTCATGGAAGAAGTAGGCCTGGGAGCTTCGGTAATTGCCGATCAAGACATCCTCCGGGTTCAGGTTGATGCGGCTGGCAGCCCCATGGAAGGCCTGAAGTTGGCCGGCGCTTTCGCTGCTGACCACGTGGAAGGCACCAGCTTGAAAGATCTGAACAACCTCTGGACAGTTCAGGCTGACTATGAACTGCTGGAGAATACCACTGTCAGCGCTGGTTACAAGTTTATCAGCAATGACTGGGTACCGCGGTACGTTGCTCCTCGCAGCGAAGACGACAATGAAGCTCAAGACTGGATCTACCAAGAGCGCAGCCGCAATCACGGAGTGTTTGTAGGCGTCGCCACCGAACAGCAGGGCGTCAAGGTAGCAGCTGAATACGACCAAGTATTCGCTCACGCCGCTCTGAGCGCTGGTACCGAATACGAAGGGTTCCAGTTTGACGTTGAGACTGTTCTGAACGTGCCTGCTCTTGGCGAAATGTCCACTGAAAAGACCACATTTGGTGTTGGCCGTGAGTTTGAAGTGATGGAAGGCCTCGCTATCGCCGCAAGCTACGAAGGGGAATGGGTCCCAGCTGACAAGAAGCTCACCCACACAATTGGGGCCAGCACGACTCTCGGTCTGATTCCAGCCATCGATGGTCTGTCGCTCAACGCTGAGGTCTCCGCATCCGAGCTCAGTCTCGAGAACGTTGGCTACAAGGTTGGTGCAGAGTTTGCAGCACCCAACGGAGTCAACCTCGGTATCGAACATGACCGCTTCGAAGGCACAACCTTCCAGGCTGGCATGAAGGTCGAATTCTAAGTACAGCACCGATAGGCAAGACAGCGGCTCGCACAGCGTGAGCCGCTGTTCTTGTTTTCCGCAACAAGCAGGGGAAAGGGAATACTTATAGAATAAGAGAGATGAGCTTCCACACCCGACAAAAATTATAAATTCGCGCAGAGTGTGGAAGGATTTCCAGGGGTGTTGTCAAATACTAAGTTAAGTGATCTATGCTTTATGTCTCGCGCAGGCGCGGTGGAAGGAAAGGAGGTGCCCGCTCAGAAGCCACGTGCCGGGCGAGAGTAAAGACATCATTGGACCGGAGGATGGGAAAAAGGGAACAGGGATACTTTTTCTCCACTCAGGGAAGATGATGTGATAGAAACAACACATTTCTCAAAAATCTGAGGGGGAAAAACGAATGAAAAAGGTATTAGTGCTTTCTCTGGTGCTTGTTATGGCACTGGCCGGCACAGCATTTGCTGGCATTAATTTCGGCGGTGAGTTCACCGGCGAGATCAAGAATGGTGAAACGCGGTTTATGAGCGGCGTGCGTGTTAATTCTGCGCTCAAGATCAATATCAGCGCAGACGGCAGCGAGGAGAACAGCTGGAGTTTTGAAGGCAAAGCTTCGCTAGAGGACAGCGAGTTCAAGCTGGGCGAGTATAAGCTCACGTTGACCGATGAGTACTTTGATATGTACTTCTGGGGCAACGGCAAGGAACTCAGCGATAAGGGCACAACCCTTAGTCTGATTTCCGCTGGTAAGGCTGCTTCCGGTCATCGTGCCCGCGTGGTTGTGGACGCGATTGAGCCTGTAACGCTGACAGCTGACTACGATACGAATGTGCTGTACGTTTTTGCTGATGCCAACATCGCCGGCTATGATGCTGGTCTGGCATACAAGAGAAGTGGCAAGCCTGGTCTTGAGGATGCCCGCAATACCGTTGGCGTCTGGGGCAAAGCAGGTATCGACATGTTCACGCTCCAAGCTGATCTCGGTGCTACCTTCCTCGAGGGCGACGACGACAAGAGCCTTGCTTTCGGTTACGGTGCGAAGGTTACTGCCGAGGTTACCGATGAAGTCACTGTCTATGCCCAGTACAAGGGTAAGCAGACAGGCTTTGACAACGCAGGTTGGCCCGTAAGCGAGCTGGAACTGAACGCAACCTATGATGATTCCTCGCTGAAGGTTGCTGGAACCTTCACTCAGGATCTGAACGCAAAGAGCAACAAGGTTAAGGCCGAAGCTTACTATCGCTTCAGCGACACCCTTGGCTACGGCGATCTATTCAAGAGCGACAAGTACTTCACCAATACTGCTCCTGCAGTGGGCTTGGTCGCAAACCTCGAAGACTTCAGCATTAAGGATGTAACCCTGAACGTTGCTTCGCCAGTTGTGGAAGACATGGTCTGGGCCCGTGCGATGGCTAAGTACGCTCCCGAGCCCGGCAAGGACGATGAAGGCAAAGACGTAACCGTCAACCACTTCGAAGTCGGCGCTTATGCTCATGTGAAGGTCACCAACAAGCTCACAGTTGAGCCATCGGTTGAGTACAAGACCAAGGATTCCGTTATCGACCTGACTGGTAAGGCTTCCTACCTGATCGGCAGCTCCGAAGACGTAGCTCTGAACCTGACTGTTCAGAAGGTTATGGTTGCTGAAGACGCTGAGGAAGCAACAGCTAAGGAAGTTCTCAAGGCTGGTGTCACCGTCAAGTTCTAGTCGAAAACAGCAAGAGCCGCTCGGATATTCCGGGCGGCTTTTTGGTGTGGCAAGGCGTCAGGATGTGCTCGCCGGCCACAGCAGATTAAGGAGCTCGAGGAGCTGGGCAGCAGCCACATCTTCCGTCGTAATGTACTCAGGCCGGGGGAGGAGCTGGAGTGGGTCTGCCCTCCAGCAGGTTAGAAACTCCTGGACATACGGGGGAGCGGGGGCTGCCAGGCCGGATGAGAGATTGGAGAGCAGGGCTTGCAGTTTCAGCCGGACTATGGGCCTGCTTTTGGGGGTTATCTGCAGGCCGGTTTGAGCTGTGGAGATTGCCCTGTCCTTGTGACACCTGTGGGCGTGGACACGGGCTGCCAGGAAGTGCATTTCATAGTCTGGTGGTGGAGAAACGGGCTGCAGCGGATTGCTGACACTTTCAGTAAGACACTCTAGGTATCTGGTTATACTTGTATCAGGAAGGTGCTCCAGGTAAGTTAGGCAGCGGGGTGGGTTTAGGACCGTGAGCTTTGCTGCTTCCAGCAAGAGCTGATCCCCCAGAAGTTCAGAAATCGTGAGCTGCAGGTTTTGGGCCCCGCCTTCAGCACCTCGAGGGAGGGCAGATCATGGCCCCGTTCGATGCGGCTGATGAAGCTGCTGGTGGCGGCCGTTGCTATGTCGCGCTGTGTTAAGCGCAGCTGGCGGCGACGTGCTCGGATCCGTTTTCCCAGAAGTTCCATGGCATGCCTCCATAAAACATGGCAAAATGGTTAGCACTGATATCTATCGTACCATGAATCATGTAAACAGGCAACTACTACCATTGTTGACGATCCCAGGAAGGCAAGCTATAATGAGGATAGGTTGTAGTGTCGAGGGGTGAGTGGTCGTGGCAGACAAACAGCGCGTCATGGTGTATATCAGCCGCAAGCTTTTGTCTGAGGTGGATGAGATCTGCCACCAAGAGCGGATAAATCGCAGTCAAATTGTACGCGATGCCATGCGGATGTATATAATGGAGAGGAGCAAGCGAATTTTGCGGGAGCAGCTCAAACAAGGGTACCAGAGCATGGCTTACCTCAATCTCATGCTTGCGGAAGAGTTGAGCTGCGACGAGATTTGGGATTACGAACGCCAGTTGGCGGAGGCTGATTAGAGTGCAAAATGTGACCCGCGGCGACATATTTTATGCCAACCTCAATCCTGTGATAGGCTCAGAACAAGGGGGCGTGCGTCCAGTCCTAATCCTTCAGAATGATATCGGCAACAAATACAGCCCCACCACCATCGTTGCGGCGATCACATCCCGGATCAAAAAAGCTAAGCTGCCCACCCATGTGGAGTTGGAGGCGTCTAAATATCACCTGGAAAAGGATTCAGTCATTCTCTTGGAGCAGGTACGCACCATCGACAAGCGGCGGCTTAAGGAACAGATTGCTCATCTAGATGATGAAACAATGGAGAAAATTAACCAAGCCCTGCTGATCAGTCTCGGCTTGGTTGAGCTATAATGGAGTTATAGAATCCGGCAACACTCATTCGCGTGAGTGTTCTTTTTTTTGAAGGGAGAGGCAGCATGAGCGGGAAGACACCATTGATCGGAGTAGTGTGCGGACATCAGCAGGATCCAGAGCGCTTTTACGTGAACGCCCCCTATATTCATGCCCTGCAGCGGGCTGGTGGGACCCCAGTGTTGATTCCCTACCTCCCCAAAGAGCAGCTGTTGGAGATTCTGTCCATGTTTGCAGGAATCCTCCTGCCAGGAGGAATCGACATCGACCCCGCGAGGTTTGGCGAGCAGCCCCATCCAAGGTGCGGCCAGATTGACCCGATTTGGGACGAGCTCGACATAACAGTCGCGAGTTGGGCTTTGGAGAACAGCGTACCCATCCTGGCCATCTGTCGCGGCATCCAGGTGCTGAATGTGGCGGCCGGCGGAACTCTTGTGCAGGATATCGCCTCGCAGGTGCGGGATCCCATCAAGCACCAACAGGAAGCTCCCCGTTGGTATGCAACTCACGATATTTCTGTCCAGCCCGGCAGCCGGTTAGCTGCTCTGCTGGGCGGCAGGTCGCTGCGGGTGAATTCTTTCCATCACCAAGCAGTGCGCCAGGTGGGGGCAGGTCTGCGGGTAGCGGCCTCGGCCCCTGACGGAGTGATTGAGGCAGTGGAGGGTACCTCTTCCCACTTTGTGCTGGGTGTGCAGTGGCATCCCGAACTGATGGCGGATCGCTATCCCTCAGCCCAGCAGCTGTTTGACGAGTTTGTCCGAGCCGCGGAGCGAGAGCAAGGATCGCGCCTGTAAACGGTGTCATTATACAGGGCAGGAATCTCGCCCCCGAGTGGTGAAGAAAGCTTGGTGCGAAATACCCACTAGGGAGGCGGTTTGCTTGCTGGCGATTAAGAATGTTACTTTGTACACTATCACCAATGGCATCGTGGTCGGAAACCTCATAGTTGACGATAGCGGACGGATCGCCGACGTAGGAGATGTTCCTATCCCGGATGGGGTAGAGGTGATTGACGGTACAGGCAAGATTCTGATGCCTGGCCTGATTGACGCGCATGGCCACGCTGGTGTCTACGAAGAGGCTTTAGGCTGGGAAGGCGCAGATGGCAATGAAGCGGTGGATCCGATCACGCCCCAGCTGCGCGCAGTCGATGCTCTCAATCCCCATGAAGAGGGAATTAAAGAAGCACTAGCTGCCGGTGTGACCACCATGTGCGTGCTGCCTGGAAGTGCGAATGTCATCGGCGGTCAGGGCGTAATCATTCACACCCATGGCAATACTGTTGACGAGATGGTAATTGGCGAAGGCGGCATGAAAGTGGCCTTCGGGGAAAACCCCAAGCGGGTGTATTCCAATCAGAAGAAATCCCCTTCCACCCGCATGGCTACAGCTGCGCTTTTGCGGGAGCAGCTCGCGAAAGCGAAGGACTACCTAGCTAAGCACAAGAAAGGTGAGACTGACCCCGACAAGGCTCCAGACCGCGATCTGAAGCTGGAAGCCTTAGCGCGCGTCCTCAAGGGAGAAATTCCCCTGCGCGCCCATGCTCATCGCGCTGATGATATTATGACGGCGCTGCGGATTGCTGACGAGTTCGGAGTGGATATTATCATTGAGCACTGCACGGAAGGGCACAAGATTGCCGCCGAATTGGGCAGACGGGGAGCTATGGCTGTTGTCGGCCCGACCATGACTAGGCGCTCGAAGGTGGAGGTCCGGGAAAGGTCCTATACCACTCTAAAGACCCTGTGGGAGCAGGGTGTGGAGATCGCCATCACCATGGATCACCCGGTAATCCACGTGCAGTACCTGACCGTTTCCACTGCCTTGGCCGTTAAGGCAGGCCTGCCGCGGGAAGAAGCGCTCAAGGCGATCACGATCAACCCGGCACGCATTTTAGGTATTGCTGACCGATACGGTTCCTTAGAACCGGGGAAAATGGCCGATTTGGTCCTGTGGAGCGGCGATCCTTTGGATATCATGTCCTGTGTGGAAAAAGTCTTCATCCACGGTCAGCCGGTGTATGAAGCGTAAGTGCTGGTCCTAGGAGAGAGTGTATGTTTGTCGTCTATTCGGAAAGCCCAGAGCAAACCATGGCCATCGGCAGGACGATTGGGCAGATGCTTGCTCCTGGCGATTTTATCAGCTTGAATGGAACACTCGGAGCAGGCAAGACTCTGCTGGTGAAAGGAATTGCCGAGGGTCAGGGAGTGAGTGGGGAGCAAGTGACGAGCCCCACCTTTGCCCTAATCAACGAATATCGCGGGCAGAATTCAATCTACCACTTTGATCTCTATCGGCTCGACCGCGGCAGTGACCTTGAGGAAATTGGCTATGAGGAATACTTCTTCGGCTCCGGCATCTGCCTCGTGGAGTGGGGAGACCGGTTCCTGAGCTACCTTCCCGATGAACGTCTGGACGTGGTGCTGGAGCCAGAAGGGCCGTCGGCACGGAGGATTGCCATCCGCGGGCGCGGGCCCCGTGGTGAAGAGCTGGAAGGAATGTTGAGGGAGGCTTGGGCTTGTACGTACTTGGAATAGATACCTCCACCATGACGGGAGGAGCAGCTGTGGTGAGAGATGGGGTGCTCTTGGGCGAGTACGTGCTCAACATCCGCACAACCCATTCCGAAAGGCTGCTGCCCGCGATTGAGCGGCTGCTTCATGATGCTGGTGTGACGCTGAGGGATATGGACGCTATCGCCGTAGTGACAGGTCCTGGGTCATTTACCGGCATCCGCATCGGGGTGGCCACGGCCAAAGGTTTTGCCTATGCCCTGCAGAAACGGCTGATAGGTGTCACTGCTCTGGAGGCCTTTGCCCGCCAGTTCCTTACCTTTCCCGGAATCGTAGTGCCCATGATCGACTCGCGGCGCTCGGAGGTATATGCCCAGGCGTTCCGGGCGGGCAAAGCCGTGACTGAGCCGTGGAACGCACATATTCAGAACGTCATAGAGTGGTGCAAAACCCAATCACAGCCGTGTTTGCTGGTGGGCGATGGTGCTATGCAGTATCGGGATCAGGTGGATGTGCCTGGGGCGGTTTTCCCGCCCCCTGAGTTTGCCCTCCTGCGGCCGGCCGCTGTTGCTGGTCTGGGATGGATGAAGCTGCAGGCCGGCGAGTGGCACGATGCTTTTGCAGTCAATCCTGTATATCTGCGCAGGACGGAGGCGGAAATGAAGTGGATGGCAAAGAACAAATAGTATTCCGGACCATGCAGGTCAGGGATATTCCCGGTGTGCAGGTCGTGGAGCGGCAGTGTTTCACCGTCCCGTGGTCCCGGGGCATTTTTCACACTGAACTTACCAAGAACGACAATGCCCATTACATCGTGGCCCAGTTGGGCGAGGAAATCGTGGGCTATGCAGGCGTTTGGATCATCCTCGATGAGGGGCATATCACCAACATTGCTGTGCATCCGAAGTATCAGCGGCGGGGAATTGGCAGGCAGCTGATGGAGGAGATCACCGCCTATGCCGTTCAGCGGGGAGCAGTGCGTATGACCTTGGAGGTGCGGGTGAGCAACTTCACGGCCCAACGCCTATATAGCAAGCTGGGCTATGAAGTATGCGGCGTGCGCAAGGGCTATTACCAGGATACAAAAGAGGATGCGTACATCATGTGGAAGGACTTGAAACCGGATGAGAAGTGGTTTGACGCTGGGAATTGAGACAAGTTGCGACGAAACGGCCGCGGCGGTGGTCCAGGACGGAACCAAGATCCTGTCCAACGTTGTTCTTTCCCAAATTGACATCCACCGCAAATATGGGGGAGTGGTTCCGGAGATTGCTTCTCGCAAGCATATTGAGGCCATGTTTCCCGTCATTCATGAGGCCTTGGAGGAAGCCAGGGTAAGCTTGGCGGATATTGAGGTCATCGCGGTAACCTATGGTCCGGGGCTGGTGGGAAGCCTTTTGGTGGGGATTGCCGCGGCTAAGTCACTCGCGTATGCTCTAGGTAAACCCTTAGTCGGCGTCAACCATATCGAAGGGCATATCTATGCCAATTTCCTGGAGCGAGAAGACTTGACCCCTCCGTTCGTGTGCCTGACTGTGTCTGGCGGCCATACGGATCTTTTGCTCATCCCTGAGCTGGGCAGCTATGAAATCCTCGGCCGTACTAGGGATGATGCTGCTGGAGAAGCCTTTGACAAGATTGCTCGCGTGCTCGGCCTTCCCTATCCTGGTGGACCGCAAATTGAGCAGGTAGCGCGGGGCGGCAATCGGGAAGCATATGAGTTTCCCCGGGGTCTGAGCGAGGAAGGCAACTTCGACTTTTCCTTCAGCGGCTTGAAGACTGCGGCTCTAAACCGGCTCAACCAGGCGCAGCAGAAAGGAGAAGAAATCAACCTCGCGGACTTTGCCGCAAGCTTTCAGTGGGCGATCGTCGACGTTCTCACCACAAAGCTTTTGGCCGCTGCCCGCAAACACGCAGTTAGAAAGATCGTGCTTTCGGGTGGTGTAGCAGCCAACAGCGCCTTCCGCACCCACGTGCAGGAATGCGCGACCCAAGCAGGGCTGGAAGTATGGTATCCTCCCGCCTGCCTCTGCACAGATAATGCGGCCATGATTGCCAGCGCTGGATATTTCCGCCACCGAGCGGGCCGCAGCAGCGGTTGGGAACTAAATGCCCTTCCAAATCTGAGGTTGGGCGACGACTAGGAGTGAGGGATGTGCAGATTGATCTGACCTTTACCCCCGCGGAGCTGGCCTATTGTGACCTTAGGGGCAAGATTGCAGTGGTGATCGATGTATTCCGCTTTACCACTGCCGCCCTGGCTGCACTAGAAGCCGGTGCCGCGGGGATTTATGTTGTAAAAGAGGTGGAAGAAGCTATTGAGCTGCGGGCTAAGGACCCGCGCCTGCTGCTTGCCGGAGAGCGGAGAGCGCTTAAGGTGCCCGGCTTTGATTTTGGCAACTCACCTCTCGAGTTTACCAACCGCGTGCAGGGCAGGCGCATAGTCTGGTGTACAACCAACGGCACCAATGCTGTCACTATGGCCGCAGCGGCTGATGAAGTGATTCTCGCTTCACTGCGTTCGGCAGCAGCGGCGGCCGAGTATCTGTCGGCGCGCAAGAAAGACTGCATTTTGGTTCCTGCAGGGCTGAGGGGACGGTATTCCTTGGAGGACACGTGGTGTGCAGGATATATCGCCAGGCAGTTGGAGGGCTGCGCAGTGAGCGACAGCGCGCAGACTGCCATGTGTATTGCGGAGCACTGGTCCCTCCGGGATTTGTCCGCTGCTCAGCACGGCCAAGTGCTGCTCGGCTTGGGGATGGCCGCAGATGTGGAATACTGCTTAGCTCTGAATGCCAGCCCGAACGTGATCCGTCAGGACCCATTATCTGGATGGTGTACATTGGCATAGGGTGGATAGAATAGCAAGAGAGAGCTTTTGGGAGCAAAGGGAGAATAACCCGCGCTAATGGCGGAATGCGGCCAAATCCTCTCTGTTGTGCCTTACTGACAGAGTTTGCAAATAAAGGTATCCTCAGTTAAGATATGAATTGGGTTTAGCACTCACGTCAAGTGAGTGCTAACAACAGTTTAGCGACCAATAGAACAAAGGAGGTACCCACACTTGAACATCAAACCATTAGCTGATCGAGTTGTATTGAAAGTGCTCGAAGCGGAAGAAAAAACGGCAAGTGGTATTGTTCTGCCAGACACTGCGAAAGAAAAGCCGCAGCAGGGCAAGGTTCTCGCCGTAGGGCCTGGCAAGGTAGCTGATGACGGCAAGGCCATCCCTATGTCAGTGAAGGTGGGAGACACAGTACTGTTCGCCAAGTACGCAGGCACCGAAGTTAAGTATAAGGGCGAGGAGCTGCTGATTCTCAAGGAGTCTGACATTCTGGCAGTTGTTGAGTAATTCTCTATCTAAAGGAAGGTGACAGTCATGGCGAAAGAGCTAGTTTTTCGGGAAGATGCCCGCAAGAAGCTGGAGAAAGGCGTCAACGCAATCGCTGATGCGGTTAAAATTACCCTTGGCCCCAAGGGGCGCAATGTTGTTCTAGACAAGAAATACGGTTCTCCCACCATCACCAATGACGGTGTAACCATCGCACGGGAGATCGAGTTGGAAGACCATTTTGAGAATATGGGTGCGCAGCTCGTGAAGGAAGTCGCCACCAAGACCAATGATGTGGCAGGCGACGGCACCACGACTGCAACAGTACTGGCGCAAGCCATGGTCCGTGAAGGCCTGAAGAACGTGGCCGCTGGAGCAAATCCCATGTTCCTCAAGCGCGGCATCGAACTTGCCGTAAACGCAGTAGTAGATCGGATCAAAGAAGTTGCCAAACCTGTTGAAACCAAGTCTGCTATTGCCCAGGTAGCATCCATTTCCGCAGCGGATCCAGAGATTGGCGACTTGATTGCCGACGCCATGGAAAAAGTGGGTAAGGATGGTGTTATCACTGTTGAAGAATCCAACACCATCGGTACCACTCTGGAAGTAGTGGAAGGCATGCAGTTCGACCGCGGCTACGTGTCCCACTACATGGTGACTGACACCGAACGGATGGAAGCAGTTCTTGATGAACCATACATCCTGATTACGGACAGAAAGATCAGCGCTGTAGCTGACATTTTGCCTGCTTTGGAGAAGACGATGCAGGTTGGCAAGCCTCTCCTGATCATCGCTGAGGATGTTGAGGGAGAAGCCCTTGCTACACTTGTTGTGAATAAGATTAGGGGTACCCTCAATGTTGTCGCTGTGAAGGCTCCTGGCTTTGGTGATCGCCGCAAGGCAATGCTGAGCGACATCGCTGTAGTTACCGGCGGCCAGGTAGTTTCGGAGGAAGTTGGCCTCAAGCTTGAGAACGTCACCCTGGATATGTTGGGCCAAGCTCGTCAGATCAGGGTAACGAAGGAAGATACCACCATTGTGGACGGCAAAGGTTCCAGCGAAGCCATCAAGGGCCGGATCAATCAAATCCGAGCTGAGATCGAAGAGACCACTTCTGACTACGATCGGGAGAAGCTGCAGGAGCGCTTGGCCAAGCTGGCTGGAGGCGTAGCAGTTATTCAGGTAGGCGCTGCCACTGAAACGGAACTCAAAGAAAAGAAGCACCGCATTGAAGACGCTTTGTCTGCAACTCGGGCCGCTGTTGAAGAAGGCATCGTGGCCGGCGGCGGTACGATGCTGATCGATGCCATCACGGCCTTGGACAGCCTCGACGTTGAGGGCGAAGTCAGAACCGGTGTGGACATTGTGCGGCGGGCTTTGGAAGAACCTGTGAAGATGATCGCCAATAACGCCGGCCTTGAAGGCGCGATCGTCGTTGAAAAGGTGAAGAGCCTTGCCCCGGGTATCGGCTTTGATGTCATGACTGAGGAATATGCCGACATGATCGAGCGCGGCATCACCGACCCGGCCAAGGTCACCCGCAGCGCTCTCCAGAATGCAGCCTCCATCGCTGCTATGATTCTGTCCACCGAATGCCTGATTACCGATAAACCTGAACCGGAGCCGCAGATGCCTCCTGGCGCCGGCGGTATGGGCGGAATGATGTAAGGAAATTTGGCAAAAGGTATGCTAGAGAAGGGATCCTGCCATGGGTAGGATCCCTTTTAAGTTAACACCCCATTTACAAGGGATCCCCAGCTATATGGAGAAGATTCAGTATACAGAGAGGCAGGGAACGGCGATTGGAGACCATTCTAGTTCTGGACTTAGGATCCCAGCACAGTCAGGTCATTGCCAGGAAAGTACGCCAGTGCAAAGTCTACTGTGAGATTGTCACTGGCGAACAGGTAATTAGCGAGATTCAACGCCTGCAGCCAAAAGGCTTGATTTTGTCGCACGGCCACGGCGGAGGCCAGCTCGACGAACCAGAGGTTCCGGTCGAGCTGTTTGAATTAGGCATACCTGTTCTAGGTATTGGTTTTGGTTTTCAGCTGATGACATCGCTCCTTGGGGGGGAATGCGGCACAACCAGTTCGGAAGTGATCGAAGAAGAACTGCTGCTTGTGGGAGCGGATTCTTTGTTCGAAAAGTGTAAGCTTGGGGAGCAGTTTACGGCGCGGCTCTATCGTGCTGCGGCGGTCACCACTGCAGCTCCCGGGTTTACGGTGCTGGCTCGCACGCCGGACGGAGGTATTGCCGCGGCCGCGGATGCCGCGCGCCGTTTGTATGGGGTGCAGTTTGAACCCGATGCAGAGCTGCTGCAGGATTTCCTCACCCGCATCTGTGGGTGTTCAGGCAGCTGGACCATGGGTACCTTCGCCGAAGCAGCCGTGGCTGACATTCGCAGACGGGTGGGCAGTGGGAGAGTAATCTGCGGCTTGAGCGGCGGCGTAGATTCTTCTGTTGCTGCTGTTCTGGTCCAACGGGCTGTGGGGGATCAGCTGACGTGCATCTTCGTGGATCACGGCTTGATGCGAAAGGGAGAACCTGAGCAGGTGGTGACCACTTTTGGCGAGCGGTTTCAGATGAACCTTGTGCACGTCGATGCCCGCCAACGTTTCCTGAGCAAACTTGCTGGTGTGACCGATCCGGAGCAGAAGCGGAAAATCATCGGGGAAGAGTTTATTAGGGTGTTTGAAGAAGAAGCCAGGAAGGTTGGAGATGCGCAGTTCTTGGTGCAGGGCACTGTCTATCCTGATGTGATCGAGAGCGGAACAAAACATGCTGGTGTGGTGAAGTCCCATCACAATGTGGGCGGACTGCCTGAGGACCTAAGGTTTGAACTGGTTGAGCCGCTGAGGCAGCTGTTTAAAGATGAAGTGCGCTGCCTGGCAGAAGTGCTGGGCTTGCCAGAGGAGATTGCCTGGCGGCATCCGTTCCCCGGTCCGGGTCTCGGCGTGCGGGTAGTGGGCGAAGTGACGCCGGAAAAACTGGAGATTCTGCGGGAAGCAGATGCCATTGCCCTGGAGGAAATCCGCGCAGCCGGGCTCTACCGCGAGATTTGGCAGGCATGTGTAGTCTTAACGGATACTCTGACTGTGGGGGTGCGGGACGGTGTTCGCACCTATGAGTACGCGGCTGCCATCCGGGCGGTTGCCAGCGAAGATGCCATGACTGCCCAGTGGGTGCGGCTGCCGTATGAGGTGCTGGATCGCATTAGTTTCCGCATTCTGCACGAAGTTCGGGGTATTAACCGGGTTGTGTACGATATAAGTGCGAAGCCACCTGCTACGATTGAGTGGGAGTAGCGGCAGAGAGTGAAGCGGTCATTTTTCGAGGGGGGGAATGATGCCATGCGCCTGAAATACGATGAAAACGGGCTTATTCCAGCGATCATTCAAGATGACCAGGGGCGTGTACTCATGATGGCTTACATGAACGAAGAGGCCTTCAACAAGACGCTGCAGACCGGAGAAACTTGGTTCTACAGCCGCCGCCGCCAAGGCATCTGGCGCAAGGGGGAGCGACGGGGAAACATTCAGCAGGTGAAGCGGATTACCGTAGATTGTGACCGGGATTCACTCTTGATAACCGTAAACCAGCACGGCCACGGAGCTTGCGATGATGAGGAAGGCGCATATTCCTGTTTTCATAACCTACTCATGTCCGATGGGCCGGAGCCATCTGATCTTCGCCCCCATCGTGAGATTCTGTCATGGCTTTACTCAACCATTGAAGACCGGCGCCGTTCACCGAAGGTTGGTTCCTATACCAACTACCTGATGGAAAATGGCCTCGACAAGATTCTGAAGTCGCTTGGCGAAGAAGCGGCGGAAGTGCTGATCGCTGCAAAGAATGAAGAACCAGATGATCTGATCTATGAAGTGAGCGACCTGCTGTACCACTTACTGGTGCTCTTAGTCTTTAAGCAGGTTAGACTGGAAGCGGTGTATAACGAACTCATAGCACGTTCCAACATTCCGAAGCAGTAAACTATCTGCCAGAAAAATCACCTCTCACTCACTGGGCAAACTGATCCATGAGTGAGAGGTGAGTCGCGTTATTTGAAGAAACGATGATTACCGATGGTGACTGTCACTGGACGGGTGCGAACCCAAGAACCGCTGCCCACTTTGGCCGGAGCGTAAAAGCCCGTAGCCCCCAGAGAAGGATCCCACCCAGCCAAGGCATCCCACACCGCATTTACGGCAAGGTCGCCGGCAGGCTGCTTGATTGTCCCGTTTAGCACCGGTTCGTACTGGTGGTAGCGCTTTCCGTTCACAACTACCACTTGGTTGATGACGCCCGAGAGTGTATTGGGATAGTCAGGATGGATAAGGCGGTTGAGGACGCTGGCGGCCACAGCCACTTGGCCCTTGTAGATTTCCCCTTTGGCCTCAGCATGCACCAAGCGGGCTAGTAGATCAAGTTCTGCGCTGCTGAAACTGGTTTTCAGCTTAGCCTCGACGGTGACAGTCTCTGCGTTTATTATGACTTTCAGGCTATGTTTTGTGTAGAATTGCTTGCTGATTGTGAGGGTATATGTTCCGTAAGGTATATTCTGCAGCGTGAATGTCCCGTCTTTGATAGTGGCTTTCCCTATACCTGCGATTTCTACTGTACCCGACCACAGCTTGAGGCCTGAGTCAGCATCTACTACCGCCCCCACGATCGTACCAGTTTTGCCCGGGTTGGGGTCTTCTGGTCCTGGATCTCCCGGTAGGCTCGGCACCTTAGGGCCTGTACAGCCGCTGAGCATAAGCATACCGACGGTTAGTACGACAAGAAAGAGTACTGCTTTTTTTCTCATTCAGGAGTTCCTTTCCATTGGAGTTAGGATCTTGCTTATCCTCCCATTTCTACCGCTGGTAGGCCATGCCCTTCAGGTAATCACTGGATCGGGCCAGCACACATGGACCGAACCTTTGTTTTACGAAAAGAATCTCGCTGTGTATAATAGAGGTAGCTTACTTGGTGTGAAGGAGAATGATATGGATTACTTACAAGCGCTGAATCCCAGCCAGCGGCAGGCTGTGGAGACCATAAACGGCCCCCTGTTGGTGATTGCTGGAGCTGGCAGCGGGAAGACGCGTGTTTTGACCTATCGCATTGCTCATCTCATTCAGGCGCATAAGGTACCGCCCTACCGGATTTTGGCGGTGACTTTCACCAATAAAGCGGCGCAGGAAATGCAAGAACGCATCATGGACTTAGTTGGCCCCGCGGCTGCAGATGTGTGGATGGGCACGTTTCACTCCATCTGTGTGCGGATCCTGCGGGCGGACGGGCACAGGCTCGGCTACCGCTCTAATTTCCAGATTTTTGACACTGTGGATCAAACAGCAGTGGTGCGGGAGTGCCTCGTTGAGCTGAATCTCGATTCCAAACGCTTTGACCCGAGTTCCATCTTAGCCAGTATCAGCAGAGCAAAAGACAGCCTCCTGTCTCCCGCTCAGTACAGCGAGGCTGCCGCTGATTTCTGGGAGAAGAAAGTGGCTCAGGTTTACGGGAAGTACCAGGCCAAACTAGAAAAGAGCAATGCCGTGGACTTCGACGATCTGATCAGGCTAACGGTAATGCTGCTGGATAACTACCCAGAGGTACTGGAGAAATACCAAAACCGCTTCAGCTACATCCTGGTGGATGAATACCAAGATACAAATCATGCCCAGTACAAATTGGTGCATCTTTTAGCTTCAGGTCACGGCAATCTCTGCGTGGTGGGGGACGAAGATCAGAGTATCTACGCCTTCCGCGGCGCCGATATCCGCAACATCCTCGAGTTCGAAAGGGACTTTCCCCAGGCGAAGGTGATTAAGCTTGAGGAGAATTATCGGTCTACAAAGCGCATTTTAGATGCTGCTAACAGCGTCATAGCCCACAACACGTCCCGGAAGCCGAAACAACTGTGGACAAGCAATCCCCCGGGAGAAGAAGTGGTTTTCTTTCAAGGGGACAGTGAGCGGGAGGAGGCTGCATTTATCGCCGAGCAGATAAACAGGCTTGTCCAGGAGAAAGGCTACCAGCTGGCGGACTTTGCGGTGCTGTACCGCACCCATGCCCAGTCCCGCGTCCTTGAGGAGGAGTTTATGCGCCGGGGTACGGCGTACCGCATCGTCTCGGGCCTGCGCTTTTATGAGCGGAAAGAGATTAAAGACATCCTGGCATATCTGCGCCTCTGCTATAACCCCGATGACGACTACAGCTTTATGCGGGTAGTCAACTGTCCCCGCCGGGGGATCGGCGATGCGACTCTGGCTAAAGTCGCGGATTTCGCCGCCAGCCGGGGACTGAGCCTGTTTGCGAGTATCGACCATCTGCATGAGGTTAGCGGCTTAAGTGGTAGAACCAAGGCGGCCCTCAGTGAGTTCTGCAATCTGATCAAGGCAGGAGCTTTCGCAGTTGAGACTGTGGGGATTACCGGGCTTACCGAGCTGCTCTTGCGCGATAGTGGTTATCTGGAGATGCTGCGCCAGCAGCGGGACGAACAGGCCCCAGCCCGGTTGGAGAACTTAAATGAATTCTTGTCAGTTACCCAGCAGTTTGAAAAGGAAAGCAGCGGCGCCGATTTGGGAGCGTTTCTGGAGCATGTGGCTTTGATCAGTGA
>FZPS01000216.1_pt184 | contig 17916 bp, 15 predicted proteins | sample 1817821 | NCBI WGS metagenome assembly FZPS01 (sample SAMEA104158645, study PRJEB21678) | metagenome | place: Germany | collected 2015-04-21
TCATTACAGGTACTCTAGGTAAGGCCTTCGGTGGTGCTATTGGTGGATTTACTACGGGTAAAAAGGAAATTATTGAGATGTTGCGTCAGCGTTCTAGACCATATCTTTTCTCTAACTCTATTCCTCCAATGATTGCTGCATCGGGCATTAGAATGTTTGATATAGTAAGTAGTACCAATACTCTACAAGATAAGCTTCATGAGAATACTGAGTATTTTGTAGATAAGCTAAAGGCTATTGGTTTCGATATCAAGCCTACTCAATCTGCAATCTGTGCTGTTATGCTATACGATGCTAAGCTTTCGCAAGAGATGGCAGCCAAGCTACAAGAAGAAGGAATTTACGTAACAGGATTCTATTATCCAGTTGTACCTCAAGGTCAGGCAAGAATTAGAGTACAGATATCTGCAGCTCACGAAAGAGAGCATCTAGACAAATGTATTGCTGCATTTGAGAAGGTAGGTAAGGAATTAGGAGTAATAAAATAATTAAATCTTAGACTAAAAATGAAAAAGATATTAGTATTAGGCGCAGGTGGTCAAATTGGATCGGAACTTACGCTAAAGCTTAGGAGTATATATGGTAATGAGAACGTTGTTGCTTCTCGTAATAGAACTCCACTTATTGACGAAATCGAAAACTCTGGACCAACAGTAACTATTGATGCTACCAAGAAGGAGCAGATAGAAAAGGTTGTAAAGGAATATGAGATTGATACAATATTCAACCTTGCGGCTATATTGTCTGCAGCAGCTGAGGCTGACCCAATGTGGGGTTGGAATATCGGTATGTCGGCCCTGTTGAATTGTTTGGAAGTTGCAAGAGAGTATAATTGCGCTCTTTCTACTCCTAGCTCGATTGGTGCTTTTGGAGAAAGCTCTCCTCTAGACAATACACCTCAAGACACTGTTCAAAGACCTAAGACCATGTATGGAATTACAAAGGTTGCTGGAGAACTTCTTAGCGATTATTATTTCCACAAATACGGTGTAGACACTCGCTCGGTAAGATACCCTGGAATCATTTCCAACGTAACCCTTCCTGGTGGCGGTACTACTGACTATGCGGTTGAGATATATTACGCAGCAGTAAAGGGTGAGAAATTCATCTGCCCTCTACCTAAGGACATGTCTTTGGATATGATGTATATGCCTGATGCTATAGACGCAGCAATAGAACTTATGGAAGCTGACCCAGAAAAGCTGGTTCATAGAAACTCTTTCAACGTAACTGCTATGCACTTTACGCCAGAAGACATCTATGCTTCTATTAAGAAATACATCCCTGAGTTTGAGATGGAGTATGATATCGACCCTGTAAAAACACAGATAGCTGCATCTTGGCCTAATTATATGGACGACTCTTGTGCTAGAGAAGAATGGGGCTTCAACCCTAAGTATGACCTAGACGCAATGACTCAAGATATGATTAAGGTATTAAGAGAGAAGCTTAAATAACAAGTCATAATAACTATAAATACAAAAGGCTGTGTTTCTTATTAAGATTCACAGCCTTTTCTCTTTTTATACTACTAGTAGCTTATCTAATATACTCTGCTCTATATCGATTGGTCGACTTATACGCGTCACAACGTTGTTGGGCGCAGCTTTCGAGCAAGAATGCAACTGCGAGTATGCCTAGTAATAAAAATGCTTTCTTCTTCATTGTATTTATTTTATTTGTTTACTTATTTCTGCAAATATACGATTAATTATTAATATAGTAGTTTTTGCTTTATATCTATACTTTCTGTCTATACTTCTACATTAGCTTTCTAACCCTTACATCTATACCTGTAACTGATAGGCCTTCTAATAGTTTATCAATTGGTGTGTCTATCTCTGTTTGTCCATAGTGGTAAGGATAGAATATCTTTGGATTGATAATGCCAGCTGCCTCTACTGCTTGGTCTACAGTCATAGTATAGGGCTGATTAACAGAAAGGAATGCTATATGAATCCTATCCTTAAGGTCTTCCATCTCAGGTATTAGCTCAGTGTCTCCAGATATATAAATCCTTGTTCCTTCTAGGTCTAGAACATATCCATTATTAATTCCTTTTGGATGAAAGTCCAATGCTCCTTCGCTTACATTATAGGCTGGCACAGCCTCCACTGCAATTCTTTCATTATGTGTATGCTTATCACCATTCTTTTGGCTTATACCTCTACCATAGTCTTCTATTACTGATGGACTACCTATCAATATGGTATCTCCCTTTATTATTGCATTGATTGCGTCTTTGTCGTAGTGGTCGAAATGGTCGTGGGTGACTAGGATATGGTCTGCTTTTGGCATATTATTATAGTCGCAATACTCCATTACAGGGTCTACGTATATGGTCTCACCCCTATATTCAATTACCAAGCTCCCATGCATTATAAATGTAATAACTATACTCTCTTCATTAGTAAAAGACTTAATACTGTCTTTCTCAAAATTCATTTTACCCATAATAAAACTATAATTTTATAATTAATAATAAGCTATTTATTTAAAGATATCTACCAGCCTATCTCCTTCAAGCCTAGGGATGACCGGCATTGTATTGAGTGTAAACGTAAGGTCGAACACCTCACCCATATTATACTTCCTAAGCCTATGGAGATGAGATGCCTTTTCCATAAAACCCTTTAGGTCGTCTTTGGCTCTATACCAGAGTTCGATACAGGCTATTGCTGCATCGTCTCTAATGGTAAAGCCCGTAGTCAATACGTCTAATAAAGCGCCTGCGTAGACTGAGTCTTCAAGACAGAATTGATTATTCCATCCCGAGCAAAGCACTATAACATCGTGGTTCTTTTCTAGAATATAATCAGTCAAGACCTTGAGGTTGGTAAATGAGCCTATTAGAACCTCATCCCCTCCCCCTTCCTTTGCAGTTGTAATGGCTACAGTTCCATTGGTTGTGGAGTGAACCACTTCTTTGCCAATTATATCATCATTCATAAAGTCGTAGGCACTATTACCGAAATCGGCAAACTCGAAGCTATGCTCAATTCTTTCTCCGGCAACAATATAGCCCTTGTCCTTATAGACCCTAGCTTCTTCCAAGGTTTCTACAGGAATAATTGCACCCACACCATGATTAAAGGCTGCACATATAGAGGTAGTTGCTCTAAGTATATCACTAATTACTATAATGGTATTTTCTTTAAGTCTTCTATAAGGGAATAAGGCTGGAGAAAACACCACCTCTGCTCTTCTACTCATCCTATTAGTTGATATAGTTTATTGTTCCACCCTTCCTAACCTTTTCACCGTAGGAGTTGACGTATTCTAGATAGTAGACATATACCCCCGGTGGAAGATGCTTTCCTTTATACTTACCATCCCAGGCCTCATTGACCTTGGTGGATTCAAACATAATGGTGCCTGCCCTATTCATTACGCAGAACCTATATGAACCATCTCTAATAAAGCTACATACTGGTGCGAATTTATTATTAGCAATATCAGTAACTATAATGGTGTTCGGAACCCATACCAAGCTTTCTTTGACTACCAGACCTCGAGAAGACTTTGCATAAGCCTCTTCTCCATCTATTGGTGTACCTGATTCTCTTGCCATAACATAGTAGTGCATCCTATCGGAGGTAGAGACCAAATCTATTATATTGTCGACAAAGCCTTCGTCTCCAGAGGTAGAACTACCTATAAGAACTGGCTCTGCATCACTTTCGGAATATCTATATATATCGTAGAGGGTATAGGTCCAGCCTGAGAAGTCTGTCCAGTTGAGTACATTCTTTTCCGAATCTGAAGCATCTACCTCAAGCTTGATTGTTCTAACTATATTTGATTGCTTAGGAATTAGTCCACATTCGTCCATTGCTAACAGATAGTATCTATAAACCTCTTTACTTGCCACTATAGGCAGCTCGTCTGTATAAACAAAACTATCCTTACCTTGGTAAGGTATATTTGCTATCTTTTCAAACTCCTCACCCTCACTAGCCCTATAAAGTTCGTAGTTGTCTGATTTTACTCTCGAATCTACAAAGAAATGCAGGTCTACTGCAAGATTGCTATTTGAGACTTCCACAGAACGAATCTCGTTATACTCAACCTCTCTACCTGGCTGTTGCCTAGATACTACTAGGTTGGATAAGGATATAATGCCTGTTAGGGATTCTGCTCTTATATAGAACTCATACTCTTCAATTATTGGGTTGAGGGTAATATCGTAGGAGGTTTCTGAAGGCGACAAGGTGGCATAAGCCGAAAACTCCCCTCCATTTTGAGAGCCAAATATAACGTAGGACTTAATGCCTCCAGGTATATTATTATAAGGTGTCCAATAAAGATTAATCTCTACCGAACATGCCTCTCTTTGGAAGGCTAGGAACATATTGCTATGCTGCTCACTCTTTAAGGAAGTGTTCATACAGGTATCGAATGCCATTACCGCAAGGGAGTTTATATAGAGAGGGTCGCATGAAGTACAAGGATAGTGATTTGCTTCTCCATCCCAAATTGTATCTATGGCAATACATGGGTCGCCTTTGCAGATAACATAGCCCCTAACATCGTCGGACACAGAAGGTGTCCAGTAAAGAGTAGGCGTTTGGGTAGCTAGGTCGACTGTTACGTAAGGAACGGTAGGAGGTTCTGGACTCTCGTCATCTCCAACTATTATCTCTATAATATTAGAAACACTATTGCATCCAAAATCATTTTCCATCTCAACCCTTATCATAAGAGTATCATAACATACCTGACCAAACTCGTGGGTATAGTCCAACTCCTCATTGTCGAGGCTAGCTACTAGCTCCCAGTCTTCAGAACTAGTCTTAAACCTACGGTATATCTTATAGTCGCTATGCGTTATACCAGCCAGCTCCGAGCCCATTGCGTTCCAATGAAAGCTAACGCTTGTATTGGTTTGGTTGTCTACCTCAACAAAGATTGACCTCGCCGAGGTTTCGTCTTCAATATCGTTTCCATCTCCATCAACAAACCTTGTTATTAGCTTGAGGCGAGCTGCCGAACTATTGCCATTAACCTGAGTGCCATATTCATACTCTCCATTATTGATGTCTGTAATCTGAGCTTCTTCCACATAGCCTCCCCCATCGGAACTCAGGTAGGTATAACTAGTAAATCCTGTTATTTCATCCTCATCCAAAACTGAATGAATCATTATTACTCTTCCTTCCTCTGAGACCCTAATACACTGTATCTTAGGTGTTGAGTTTTGAGAGTGAAGCGTAAATAATGATGTAATAAATAATAATAATAGACCTATTTTCTTCATTTCCCTTATAGTTAGTATTAAATATAACGTTATTAGCGCATTATTGTTTCATTTCCTACTCTAATTTCAGTTAAATCATTAGCTTGTAAATATGTTTTGGCCATATTGCCTATCTCTTCTGGAGCAATAGCCTTTACCTTATTGATATAGTCTTGGAAATATTCCATACCAAGATTATGCCTAAGTATTGTTTTGAACCTAGTAGAGATATCTATTGGTCCGTCAAGCCTCGAAAGTATCTTTCCCATAATATTATTCTTTACTAGGTTTAGCTCTTCCCCATCTATTGCCTCTTGGGATAATCTTTCAATCTCGTAGTAGACCTCATCAATTGAAGCTTGGGTATGGTCGGACTTTACATCACCCATAATATAGAAGAGGGAAAACCCTGAGAATGGTTGAATACCAGAACCTATTCCATAGGTATAGCCCTTGTCTTCACGTATATTGGTCATTAGCCTAGAGCCGAAATAACCCCCTATAATATTGTTTAGAACTAGTAGGGAGAAATAGTCCTTGTCTTGAATGGCTGGCAAGACCTTGCCTAAGGCAATGCTCGATTGTACTGCCGAAGAAAGGTTTATGCTAAGCTTTTCTGGCCTTCCTTGTATTATATCGGTATTAGCAATGGGCTGAACATTGGATAGACCCTGAACACCGAAGGCCTTATTAATATGGTTTACAAGAGACTCCTTATAGGCTCCTGAAACAATTATAGAAAAAGGCTGGTTAAGATAATTACTAGAGTAAAACCCTTGAATATCCTGTCTTTCTACTAGGTCGAACTCTTCCATCTCACCTATCAATCCATATAGGGAGTCCTTACCGAATATAGACTCTTGAAGTCTTGTTCTTGCTATATAGTCTGTTCTTTGGTTATTGACCAAGAACTGTTGTTTTAGCTTAGGGATTATAAGACTAAGTTCTTCTTGAGGAAAGACTGAATCGAGGATAATGCTTTCTATCCAAGGCATTACCTCATCGGAATATTGGTTTATGAAATAGAAGGCAATAGATGCCGCTTCCTTGTCCAGGGACTTTTCTACAAAACATCCATAATAATCCAATGCCTCTGCAATCTCTTTTGAGGTTTTCTCACTAGTCCCTTCTGCAATCTGATTATTGGTCAAAGCCGAAACAAAGGTCTTGTCTTGGTATATGGTACCTCCATGGTGGAAGAAGAACTCGATCTTAAGGATATCCATATCCTGCTTTTGAAAATAATAAAGCCTCCTACCATTATCTAATTCTATTTGGTTAGGATTAATCTCTGGAATCCTTATCTCCCCCTCTATTGGACTTTCTATTATTCTGTTTTCCTGTTTTCTCATTGATAGCTTATTGGATTAGAGTTCTATACTTAGTTTAGCATTAATCTGGCTAGGTGTAAGGTAGTTGGGTACTGCAAACATCTGATGGTCGAAGCTAGACACCCACATATAAGATATAGTATTTTTATTATTGAATACATTGAACCATTCTAGGTTTAGCCATATCTTTTTGGTATGCTTCAAAAAGGTCTTATTGGCCCAAGAGGTGTTCTCGTCTTTTATTCTAAATGTAAAAGCAATATCTGCTCTTAGATAATAAGGCAGCCTGCCCGTATGTCGCCAACGCTCAGTGTTGGGAGGGCCGAATGGATAGCCCGTACCATAGTTGAAATTCAAATATACCCTTAGGAATGGCATGGTTGGGATATAGTCTTGGAAACTAATATTCATATTGAATAGCTGGTCGGTAGGCCTCGGTATATAACCATGACCATCGCCCTTAATATCCTCCTTGGTCTGCATCAAAGACATGGTTAGCCATGAGTCTATACCCTCAATAAACTCACCAAATAGCCTAAGGTCCAAGCCTGTGGCATAGCCTATAGCGTTATTCTCAGCACTATATCTTATCCTAACATTATCGATAGAATATGGAATTAGGTCCCAGAGGTATTTGTAATAGGTGGAAGCCAAAAACTTAAATGGTCTATCCAACATCTTGAAGTTATAGTCGGAAGAAAGAACGAAGTGTAGGGATTTCTGACTCTTTATATCCTTATTGATATTGCCAGAATAGTCTCTATATTCTCTAAAGAAAGGGCTTTGGGAATAGACCCCCGTTGCAAACCTAAACAGCCAATCCTTTTCCATACTTGGCTTAAGGGATACAGACACTCTTGGAGAGACCAAAACCTCATTATTAAATGACCAATACTGAGAACGAAGACCCGTATTGATATACCATGAGCCTATGGCTTTTTCAATGGCCCACTGCCTTTGCAAATAGGCAGAAAGCCTTGAGGAATTAATCTCATTATTTGATTTATAGATATTTTGAAGCATTGGAGGCGAAGGCGGATTATTGATACCAGGAATATCTGGTTCTGTACCTTGAGGAGTACCTGCAGAATCAATCATCGTCCACTCATTCATCCTGTCGTTAATAAGCTCTAGCTGGTACTTAGCTCCCCATTGCAAACTACCATTATCATAAGACTTTCTTCCCTTATGTTCGAAATTATAGATATAGGCCTTTAGCCTATTTCTTGCATGCTCAATATAAGTACCAATTCCTCTATCGAAAACCTCTTCATCATCGTCTCCACCGCCCGAAAGCCCAGTTTCGTATAGCCAATACTGACCTTGGATATCGTAGAACTCCTTCTCATCGGTCGAAAAGGCCGAGCTAATAAACTTTAGGCTTAGGTCTTTCTTGGGAGAATAGGTTAGCATACCCGCTCCAAACAAAGAAAAGAACCTATCAACCTCTTCTCCATCGAAGTATATCATTAGATTTAGAACATCGAAAAAATGCCCAAAACTCGTCTCTCTAGTGCTTGGAGTAAACCTATATTTATTGTCTGCTATATTGCCTAAAAAAGCAAACTCTGTCTTGGAGTTAATGTCGTAGGTGGTGTAGATTTGAAGGTCGTTGAAGACGGGATGGTAGTCGCCCTTGGTATCGAGAGACCCTAGCAAATACTTATTGGTCTTATTGCGGTAGCCTATTTGATAGGTCATCTTATTACCCATCAAGCCCTCGAAATGTAGGCTTCCACCAAGTAGGCTAATGGATGCATTGCCAGCAAACTCACTTGGCTTCTTATATCTAATATCTAAAACAGAAGAAAGCTTATCGCCATATTTGGAATCGAAACCACCAGACGAAAAGACTATCTCTCCAATCATATCCGAATTAACAAAGCTAAGCCCTTCTTGCTGACCGCTTCTAATCAAAAAAGGCCTAAACACCTCTATATCGTTAACGTAGACTAGGTTCTCATCGTAGTTACCCCCTCTAACGGAGTATTGTGAGGTAAGCTCATTACTAGAGCTAACTCCCTCGAAGGTCTTAATAATCCCCTCTACTCCCGTTGTTGGACCAACCATTGTCTTGGTCCATTCGGTCTTTATGCGGCTTACTCCCTCCATTCTCGAATTATCCTCTTCTATAATAACCTCTCCTAAGTCTATATTGGTAAGAATAAGGGTAAAGTCCATCTCTCTAATCTCTCCCGGCTTAAGCTTTAACTTATAAAGCTTGGTTGCATAGCCAATATAGGATATCGCAAGCTCTAGCTCGGTATTTGAAGGCACTACCATGCTAAACCTACCCTGAGAGTCAGTGGTTGTGCCAATAGGCCTATCAATATTGATTATGCCGATATTGACCAGCTCAAGGCCTTTCATATCCTCATCACTAACCCTCCCCTTGATGGTTGAGCTAGGCTGAGCAAAGGCTAGATGCGAAACTATTAGGAGAACTAGAAATAGATACCTTTTCATAAGCCTTATTTTCGTATATAACCTATTAGGGAATCGTATCTATTGCCTGGCTCTCTATAATATACGTATACATTATAGGCATTGATGGTTTCCGAAAAACTACCCTCCACCCTAGTACTGGTATATTCATAGGTACCATTAGGGTTATACATGTACATATAGTCGTAGAAGCCTTGCTTTAGGTAGAGCTGGGCGTAGTAGGTAGAGGTTTTGGAATCGTAGCTCATCTTATTTTGTTCGGTAAAATACCAATCCGAAAGCTCACCCCAAACATAGAAGCTGCCCTCGAGGTCGATTGGCATTGGAAGATAGAAATTAACCCAAGCATAGTCGGACTCAAGGTCGGCATCGTAGGCTCTTTCACTTCTTATATAGTAGTTGCCATCAATATCGCTATGGCTCATATAGGGAAGGGTGGAACGTAACTTGTCCGGCATCAGCCTAACATGGTGTTCTCCACTTACAAAGTCTAGATTGCTTACGTTCCTGGTTCGAGAACGAAGAGAGCTAAAGTCGAAGTTTCGAAACTCATTCCCTCCCTCAAACACGTTCTCTTCCTTAAAGGAATATTCAATCCGAGTGCCGCTAATCTGCCTATGGCTAAGCTCTACCCAATCCCTTCTACCGTTTTGCTGAACAAATACTTTAATATATCGGCTAGGGTCTGCAAATGACATACTCGATTTGGGACTAATCTTTACATCAATCTCTTGCTTAGTCCTCATATCGCCCGGGTTGCGAGCAATAAAGACATTGGCTCCAACATTGGCCTTTTCTTCAACCACCATAAACCTTCTAACCATAACTACATTATCCGGGTTATCGTCTAAATAGACCTTGATTATATAGTTACCAGAAAGCTTAAAGTTCATCATAGAGTTTGGAAACTCCTGCCAATAATGAACATAGCGCTGTATTGTATTAATGCTATTGGAGTAGTTTTCTATATAGCCCATCTCGAAGCCTTCTATGTATTCGTAAGGCTCAAGGTCGCTCTTGGTCCAATCACTATTGCAGTGAATCACCTCGTAATTATACCTTTTGGTCTCTTCCACTAGGTCGTCGAACCTAAGCATTAGCTTTTCGCTAGACCCTAGGGCAATTATTGGGAGAGTAAAGTCTGCTCCCTCTCTTTCGAACTTTACAGACTTGATAAGAGGGCTATAGGTTTTCTCCCAATATATGTTTTGTGAGATAAGACCAAAAGGCATTATCTGGAACAATATTAATAGGATAAAGATATAATTAGCAAGCTTTCTTCTCATTATTTATATTATTCAAAGAGAATAACTAAGACATTATCTCTTCAATCTCCTCAACCGTCTTAGGAATTGGCTTACCCATAACCTTTGAGCCTTCCTTGGTTACTAGGATATCATCCTCAATCCTAATACCTCCAAAGTCTTTATAAGACTCAAGGAAATCGTAGTCTACAAAGTCTTTGAACTTGTTCTCAGCCCTAAACTTATCAATTAATGCAGGAATAAAATAACATCCCGGCTCATTGGTAATAACAAAGCCTTCCTCAAGCCTTCTTCCCATTCTTAGGGAAGCTAGTCCAAACTGAGTCGAACGCTTATACTCATCGTCGTATCCAACATAGTCTTCACCAAAGTTCTCCATATCGTGAACATCCATACCCATCTGATGGCCTAGCCCATGTGGCATAAACATTCCCATTACACCTTCCTTAACAGCATCTTCTACATTCCCCTTCATTAGTCCAATAGACTTTAGGCCCTCACCCAAAACACTTACTGCCCTAAGGTGGACGTCTCTATAGGCTATGCCTGGAGCAATCATCTTGGTGGCTTCTAAATTGGCCTTAAGAACTGCTTCGTATATGTCTTTCTGTCTGGTATCGAACCTGCCTCCACAAGGAACGGAACGAGTAATATCAGAACAATATCCGCTAGGAGTTTCTGCACCAGCATCTGAGACTACCATCCTACCCTTTTTCATTTGGAGGGAATGGTCGTTGCCGTGAAGAATCTCGCCGTGGGTGGTAAGGATGATTGGGAATGAAACCGGTCCACCGCCCGAAAGCGCAATACCTTCCATGGTTCCTGCAATCTCATACTCAAATACAGATAAATCCTTAGCCATCCTCATCATTGTGGTATGCATGGTATAGGCAGTATCAATGGCCTTTTCAATCTCAATAATCTCCTCACTAGACTTTACTGAACGCTGCTTTACTATGGCCTTAATAAGCTCTTCTGAAGCGAACTTATTAACGGCATCTCTCTTATAGTGAAGCAAATTGGAAAGAACCACCTTGCTCTTTTCTCTATAGGCTGGCAGGAAATGAATCTTTCTATCCTTAGAGATTGCGTCTTGGATTAGCTTGGATAAATCTGCTAAACTTCCAGAGTGAAGTACAGCTATCCTATCTGCCCTATCCCTAATGGAATCAACAGGACCAGTCCAGATTATATCATCAATCGATACATCATCGCCGAAGAAGTAGTCATCACCCGAATCAATATCAATAACCCCAGCAAGCCCTGGAAGATTATACTCAAAATAGTATCTAAATGTGCTATCCTGCCTAAAGGTGTATATATTAGCTGGATAATTGAATGCAGAGTCGAGATTACCCAAAATAAGGGCAAGACCACCATTCATATTCTTAACCAATTCTTTTCTTCTATTCTTATAAGTCTCTTTACTAAACATTGTCTATATCTTTTAAATTATTATCTAATCATCCTACCCGCCTCCAAGATTGGTAGATTGGTCTCAGTAGGAACATAGATAACTGTTTTATCATTTAAATTATTTTGATTTCTAACCCATAGATATTGAATATACCTATCAGTAAGCGTACCATTCTCAATCTTTATTGCCTCAGCTGCTCCCTTGGCTCTTTCGACCTCAGCCTGAGCATTAAGCTTTTCGGCCTCCAAATTGGCCCTAGCCTCTTCTACCTTAATCTTTCGATTCTGTTCAGCCTCAGCAAACTGAGCCCTACCCCTCATCTCCTGCTGCCATACCTTATAGACTGGTACACCGAATAGGAGAATGAAAATCAAAATCAATCCAGATATAAAAGCAATAATAATATGTTTCGTTTTAAAATTATACATAGTTCTTCTTCTTTTTAAATTAGGAGTTAGGAGTTAGGAATTAGGAATTAATGGACAACTCCTAATTCCTAACTCCTCATTCCTAATTAGATTAAATGTTCTTTAAAATATCAAGAGTATGATCCCAGAACATCTGTACTGTATCAATCTCTAGTCTTTCATCAGGTGAGTGAGCTCCCCTAATGGTAGGTCCAAAGGAAATCATATCCATACCAGGGTATTTTTCACCAATCAAACCACATTCCAAGCCTGCGTGAACAGCTCTAACAATTGGGTCTTTGCCAAATAGTCTCTTATAGCTATCCTCAGCTACCTTCAATATCTTTGAGTCTGGATTAGGTGTCCAACCCGGATAACCATCATCGTGGTAGTATTCAGCCATTGCAAGATTGAAACAGGCCGCATTCTTAGCACAGGCTGCCTCAATAGCGCTAGCAACAGAAGACCTTTGAGAGGTATTAATCTCGATATTATCCTCAACCATCTTTATGGATGCTAGATTGGTAGAGGTCTCAACAAAGCCAGGAATCTCCCTACTCATAGCCAACACTCCATGTGGAAGGGCGAAGACCAAGGAAATCAAACTATCGTGAGCCAGCAAATCAATTACCTTATCAGGCTTAGACTCCGACTCAATACCTATAAATAAATCAGGTTCAGTCGTTCTAAACTCATGCTTAATATCTTCTGCAAAGCTAGAAACAATATCCTTAAGAACTGCCTCATCTTCAGGGTCAATCATAATCACCGCCTCTGCCTCTCTAGCAATTGCGTTTCTTAGATTACCACCATCGATATTGGCAAGTCTCATATCCAATTCCTCATTCAATATCCATAATAACCTTACTAATATCTTATTAGCATTACCAAGCCCCTTATTGATATCATCGCCAGAGTGACCACCCTTCAAACCTCTTATAATGAGCTTAAACGCTATACCTTCTGGAGCATCTTCGTACTCAAACGGCAGTCTACCAAGGGTATCCTTACCACCAGCACAGCCGATAAATATCTCACCCTCATCCTCAGAGTCGAGGTTGAGAAGCATTCTACTCTTTAGGAAGTCTGGCTTAAGCTCCACAGCACCAGTTAGTCCCGTCTCTTCATCAACAGTGAACAGACACTCAATTGGACCGTGTACAATATCATCACTATCCAATATAGCGAGCTGAGTAGCTACACCAATTCCATCATCAGCACCCAAGGTGGTACCGTCTGCCTTTAGCCAACCGTCTTCGATATAGGTTTGAATAGCGTCCTTTTCAAAATCAAAGACCTTATCACTATTCTTTTCACAAACCATATCCATATGGGACTGAAGACAAACCCATGGCCTATCCTCCATACCCTTGGTCGCTGGCTTTCTAATCAGCACATTACCAATCTCATCCCTAAGAGTCTCAAGCTTTCTTGACTCACCCCAGTTCATAAGATACTCAATCATCTTCTCCTCTTTCTTCGAAGGACGAGGGATTTCTAAAATCTCCGCAAAGTACTTAAAAACCAATGCTGGCTTAAGCGTTTTCAAATCATTATTCATCTTATTATCAAAATTAATACATTAGTAATAGAATTAATGTTCAAAGATATATATAATTCTTCAAATCACAAAGAAAGAGAGAAAAAACAATCTCAAACAACCCCAAACAACATAGCTTTTAAATACCGCAGCAAACACTCCGCACTATTTTACCCTTCTTTTTCTTCTTTATATTAGCTTGGTTATTAATTAATTATAGCTTCCTCTTTATTTCCTGCGGAGTTTGGGGGTGTTTATATAGTATAAGTTTACATATACATACACACATACACGCACCTACACACATACGCATCATGTGTGTAAGGGTAGGAAACAAATACCCTCAAACTCCGCACAAGCCTTTTTCTCACTTCCTAATTATATGACTTTCAACTATCAAAGAACCAATCATGGTTTTCAAAACCCCTGTTTTCAAACTCCGCAAGACTCCGCAAGACTCCGCAAACACCGCAGAACTTCATAGATTTCACAAAACCTCCCATTATCTCAGGCTATTATCAGATTATATTCCGAGAACAAAAAATTGTTTTCCCAATCCAATATTCTCTTTTCCCAATCCAATATTCTCTTCTCCCATTCAAAGACCAGAATTTCCAGCTACAAAGATACTCAAAACCTAGAAATCCACAAAGAAATAAAGAAAAAAAGCATCAATAGCCCTAAAAATTAGTAGAACCTTAATATCTAGTGATATCAGTACATGGGTTAGATTATAATATCTAGCGACCATAGATATTAAAAACAAAAAAGATAATTCCAGCATAATCAATCATTATGAATAGGTCACCATCGAAGCACTGAAGGGTCTGTGCTATCATTTTAATTTAATATCTAATACCCCTACACCTCAATATCTAATGACATCTATTTTGTCTTTAAATATTTAATTTATTTGTTGAGGCGTTGAGGCGTTGAGGTGTTGAGGCGTTGAGACGTTGAGGTGTTGAAGTGTTGAGATGTTGAGATATTGAGGTGTTGAGGCGTTGAGGCGTTGAGGTGTTGAAGTGTTGAGGTGTTGAGGCGTTGAAGTCTGAATCAGGATTCTCAGGATTTAAAAGATTTATGGGATGCAAAGCCCTTATGTTGATTTATCGACAATGCTATAATCTTCGACAATATAAGCCCCAGAGGGGCGACATGTTGGTAGCAACAATGGAGACTCTCTCCCTTCACGTCAAAGTCCCGTAGGGACGGCATGTTGGTAAAGACCCCTGACCCCTAAAGGGGAACTAACGATGTGATTGTTCTCTTCTTGTCTGAATCACCACCTCCTCGCTTTGCGATATATAAACTTCCACAAAGCCCTTTTAGGGGCGGCTATTATGGTAGTAAAAGAGATAACACTCCATACTCTTCTGAACCCCTTTAGGGGTGGCTATTATGGTAGTAATTAAAGTAAATCCCTTATAATTTGGCAGATTAAAAAACTATTTCTATCTTTGACGCCTAATTGACCGTTAAAAAGGTTTTGGAACGATAGTATAATGAAAGGAATAATCAATAGACATAACGGAGCCTATTACGGCTATGACGCCGAAGGAGAGCGAGCTTTGAAGCTTACTCAAACCCTATACGCATCACCACTTATTACTATCAATGATGAAGGCTATACCAAGCATTACCAAAACCCAATTCACTCAGACGAACCAATCTTCTACTATCACTCCGACCACCTCGGTTCCGCTTCCTTCCTAACCGACAACAACGGCAACGAAACCCAACAATTGGTATACCTGCCATTCGGGGAGGATTGGGTAGACCTCAAATACAACACCCAACAGCTTGAAACACCTTACAAGTTCAACGGCAAGGAGAAAGACCTTGAATCAGGTTATAACTACTATGGTGCAAGATATTACTATGATTGGTTGAGTATTTGGTTGAGTGTGGATCCTTTGTCTGATAAATATCCGCATCTGACAAGCTATAACTACTGTGCAAATAACCCTGTGATGCTGGTCGATCCGGATGGGAGAGAGATAGTGGATGCTCAAGGCAGAACTATGTATAAAAATGGTAAATGGACTGAATACGCTACATCAGATGCTAAGAGAATAGGAAATGCAATGATGCAAACTAAAACTGGCACAGAGCAGTTTAATAAGTTGATTGACACAAAAGCAAAAATACAACTACAGATAAGTAAAGAAGCTTATATTACAATTGATGATGAAGGAAATACACATTATAGATTTGGGGAAATGAACCCAACAAATGCAACTGTCGATATAAAAGGAAATGTAAATTTAAAAGAAGCAAATATCATAATATATGAAGGAACAATAAAGCAATATCTTGAAGATTATGATCCTGATGATATTATAAGCAGATTTAATTATAAATACGGGAGAATATTTGATATAGATAAGATAATTGGAGCAATCGGAGCACATGAAGCTGAACATACTACTTTTGAAAATCTAAAAACCACTTATTTTGAGAATAAAGGACTTGTTCCTGAAGGAACTAAAGAAATAGAACCCAATAAAAAAGGCAAGCAAGTAATCAAGGAATTAGAAAACAATTAATATTCATGAAAAAAATAGTTTTTATAGTAATGTTTCTTTCATTACATTTAGTGTCATTAGGACAGACAGATCATGAAAAGCTTAGTCAATTTGTTTATGAAATGGTTTTGTTTAAAAAAGATATGGATTCGACTGAAGTTAAAAAGGAGAATATTTTAATATCAACAACCAATATTGCTCAATTTGAAATACCTCAAAATGAACATTATGCAATTCTGAGAATAGAAACTTTGTCATCTCCAAGTGATTATCTTATAGTTATTGTTGAGGATAATACATTTACCTATATAGATATGGATCTATATAAAAGTACAGATATAATAAGAAAAGTATTTGAGTCTTTCGAAAGAGCTAATGTTTCAAAAAAAGAAATAATACTATATGTAAATAAATTACTAGATTTAATTGATATCAAGAATCGACATAGTATTAGAATGTAGTATAAATAGATAGCATTAATTTGCTAAATTTTAAATGTCAAATATAATAACTGGCTTTGCACGATGAAACCATACCACATAACATACCACTCCGACCACCTCGGTTCCGCTTCCTTTCTAACCGACAACAACGGCAACGAAACCCAACAATTGGTTTATCTGCCATTCGGAGAGGATTGGGTAGACCTCAAATACAACACCCAACAGTTTGAAACACCATACAAGTTCAACGGCAAGGAGAAAGACCTTGAATCAGGCTATAACTACTACGGTGCAAGATATTACTATGATTGGTTAAGTATATGGTTGAGTGTGGATCCGTTGAGTGATAAGTATCCGCATGTTACTTCATATAACTATTGTGCAAATAACCCTGTGATGCTGGTAGATCCGGATGGAGAAGCTCCTAGAATATATATTGAAAAAAATGGAGTAGGGCATGCTTTTATAACTACAGGTACAGGTAAAAACACAATAGTCTATACTTATGGACGATATTTAGGTGGGGATAAAGAAAAGTCTAGCCTAAATAGTACAGATCCTTCAGGACGTGGTGTTCTTATAAAATTATCAGGGAAAGAAGCTCAACGTTATATTAAGAACCAATTAAAAAACAAAGGAGCCAACGTTTACGAAATAACTGATGCTAGCGACGATCAAGTAATAAAACACTTTGATAATATATTCTCAACAGGAAGAAAATTAACAAAAGAAGAAGCTAGTAATTATAATGCAAATACAAACAAATACGGTTCATCGGAAGATGCAAGAGTAATTGATAATTATAATTTACTGAATAACAACTGTGTATCTAAAACAATAGAAGGTGCAAGAGCGGGAGGAACAAAAGAGGATTTTATTGATGAAACTTCTAGTTCATACAATCCATACACACCAGGTAGCATCGAAGTTCAACCTATAACCCCAGCAAAACTTGATAGTTACTTGAAATTGAAATCTCAATTTAAAAATTCTAATGTAAGAAATGTAACAGGATCAGTAAATGCAGAATATAATTAATAATGTGATGAAATATAATGTAAAAAAAATATTGAATGTCATCTTGCGAATATTAATATTACTTTTAACTATATATTTATTATATATTCAGGTGGGAATTCTTTTAAATGGAATGATTAATATTACCTATGAGGTAGTCAGTATAGATGATTTGAAGTTTGTAGTCTCATATTCGAAGATATTAATTATTTATTTTGTATTAATTACTTTAGTAATGATATATAGATTAGTATCCTATTGTAAACGGAATTAGGTAGCAATATAGA
>FZPS01000081.1_pt544 | contig 17911 bp, 13 predicted proteins | sample 1817821 | NCBI WGS metagenome assembly FZPS01 (sample SAMEA104158645, study PRJEB21678) | metagenome | place: Germany | collected 2015-04-21
CTTCAAGGAGGCGCAGGGCTTCGGGAGAGATCTCGGCGATCCGCTTTCCCGCCTTCTGGGCGTATTGGTCGAGGAAGCTCGCGGCCAGCAGCGCGATATCCTCCCGCCGCTCTCTCAGGGCGGGGAGGTGGATATTGATGACGGCGATCCGGTAGTAGAGATCCTCGCGGAAGGTTTCCTGGCGGATCCCCTCCTCGAGGTCGCGGTTGGTGGCGGCGAGCACCCGGACATCGACCGGGATCTCGGCCGTCCCCCCGAGCGGGCGCAACCGCCGCTCCTGCAGCACCCGCAGCAGCTTCACCTGCATCGCCGGAGTCATGTCCCCGATCTCGTCGAGGAAGATCGAGCCGCCGTCGGCGGCCTCGAACAACCCTTTCTTGTTATTGCCCGCGCCGGTGAACGCCCCTTTCATGTAGCCGAACAGCTCCGATTCGAGCAGGGTCTCGGGAAAGGCGCTGCAGTTGATCGACACGAAGGGCTTCTCCTTCCGCCGCGAGGCCTCGTGGATCGCCCGCGCGACCAGTTCCTTCCCCGTGCCGCTCTCCCCCGTGATCAGGATGGTGCTGTCCCCCATCGCCACCGTCCCGATGGTGCGGTAGACCTCCACCATGCGCGGGCTGCGGCCGACCACGTGGCTCCCCTGCAGCGCCTGGAACAGGCTCTGCCCCTGCGCCGCCGCCATGTCCGCGGGGGAGGGGGGAGCGTCGGGTTGCTGCTGGCGCCGCTCCTTGAGCGCGCGGCGCACCACGGAGCGGATATCGTCGAGCTGGAAGGGCTTGGTGACGTAATCGTAGGCCCCATGCTGCACCGCCTCGATGGCGGTCTCGGTGCTCGCGTAGGCCGTGATCATGACGAACACGGTGTCGGGCACGATCTTTTTGGCTTCCCGGAGCAATTCGACCCCCGAAAGGTCGGGCATCCGGATGTCGCTGACGACGACATCGATCTCTTTTTTCTTGAGGATCGCGAGCGCCTCGCTCCCGCACGAAGCCCGGTGGACCTCCAACCCCTCGTCCTCCAGCACGATCCCCAGGATCTCGATGATGTTCGGCTCGTCGTCTACGATCAGTACGCTTGGCATCTCCTACCCCGCATCCGGTTGTCCGGCGCACTCCGCCCCCGCCCCGGCGGGGTCGGACTCCAGTGGGAAGAGGAGGTGCACTTTCGTCCCCTTCCCCTTTGCGCTCTCGAAGTTGATTTTACCCCGGTGTTCCTCCATGATCTGAAAAATGATGCTCAGTCCCAGTCCCATCCCGTTCGAGAAGCCAGAATTGAAGGGTTGGAACAGCCGCTCCAGCTCCTCCGGTGTCATCCCGATCCCGTGGTCCTCGAACACGACCTCCCCCGCCCAGTCCGGCGCCCCGCGCGCGGTGATCGTCAACTCCCCCCCGTCGGGCATGGCCCGGATGGCGTTCTGGGCCAGGTTCCAGAATACCTGCCTGAGCCGATCCGCGCTCCCCAGGATGGGGATGGAGGGGATTTCTTCCTTTAGGGTGACCAGGTATTTCGCCCTGATCTCGGGGCTGTTTTTGAGGAGCGTCACCGAATCATTCAGAAACGGGACCAGGTCGAGCGGCTCCCGGGCGTAGGTCTTGGGCCGGGCGAAATCGAGGAAGTCCTCGATGAAGGTGTTCAGCCGGTCGCTCTCCCGGATGAGGATGTCGAGCAGGCGGGTGTCCCGTTCCGGCAGGCTCGCCCGCGACTTCAGGATCTCGGCCGAGCCGCGCAGGGCGGTGAGCGGGTTGCGGATCTCGTGCGCGATCCCTGCCGCCATCCGCCCGATCGCGGCCATCCGTTCCTTGAGCCGGACCTCTTCCTCCAGGCGGTGGATCTCGGTCAGGTCCTGGAAGGAAATGATATAGCCGATCAGCCCCCGGTCGGCGCCGAGGAGGGGGGAGACGCTGAAGCCGAGGTAGCTCCGGGCGCCGCCCGGCAGCTCGATCCATTCCTCGTGCCGCAACGCCCGGGCGCTGCCGAGGAGGTCGGCCGAGCGCACCCGGCGCCAGAAATCGGTGCTGATGATCCGCTCGACCGGCATCCCGAGGGTCTCGACCTCCTCGCGTCCCGTGAGCTCGCAGGCCGCATCGTTGAAGGTGGCAATCGTCCCCCAGAGATCGGTGGTGACCAGGCCGCTGCGAATGCTGCGGATGATGTGCTCGTTCAGGTACTGCAGCTGCTCGAGGGAGTCGATCTTCTCCCGCAGTTCGTTTTCCACCAACCGCAGCCGCCGGTAGAGGTAGGTCGCGAGAAAGGCGACGGCCCAGAATCCCAGAGCGTGCCCCGCGATCCGAAAGGCGCAGAGCAGGGTGTCCGTTTTCAAGCCGGGGAAGGTCGCGATCCCGAAGTGGGGGGCGATCAGGGTGGCGGAGTAGAGAATGGTGCTCAGGGCGGCGGCGAGGATGCCGCCGTTTCTTCCCATCAGCAGGCTCGAGTAGATGATGATGAGAAGGTAGAAGGAGACAAAGGGGCTTTCGATCCCCCGCGTGCACGCGATCAGCACGGTGGTCACGGCCAGGTCGGCGCCGGCCTGCACCACGAGCTGGACCCGCAGGAAGCGCTGGCCGAACCAGGCAACGAGGTAGAGGAGCGACAGGCAGAGGGTCAGCAAATGGAAAAAGGGGAGGAAGGGGTAGGAGAGGAATTCTTGCGGAAGCAGCCCCAGCCGGTCAGAGACGTTGAGCCAGACCAGGAGCACGATTACGCGCAGGACAAGAAGCTCGAACAGGTGACGATGGAGATCCCGGGGTTTCATACTTGGGAGGATAAACGCTTTTCGGGAAGGAGTAAACAGCGGGATGAGAGGCGGGGGGGCGGCGCGCCGCCCCCCGCGGAGAGGCTAGCCTCCCGACAACACCTGGATCAGCTTGAAGAGGGGGAGGTACATGGCGATGACGATGCCGCCGACAACGACCCCGAGGAAAACCATCAGGATCGGCTCGAGGAGGGTCATCAGGTTGGCCATGACCGTGTCGACCTCTTCTTCGTAGTAATCGGCCACCTTGGTGAGCATCGCGTCAATTTCACCCGTCGATTCCCCCACGCTCACCATCTGGATCACCATCGGCGGGAAGAAATTGGATTGGCGCATCGGGTCGGCCATGTTTCCGCCCGCCTCGATCCGCTGGCGTACTTCGAGGATGACGTCCTCGAGGATGGCGTTCCCCGCCGTCCTGGCCGTGACTTCGAGGCCCTCGAGGATCGGGACGCCGCTCGAGAGCAGGGTGGCCAGGGTGCGGGTGAAGCGGGCGATGCCGATCTTGCGGATCACCTCGCCGATCACCGGGATCCTCAGGATGGCCTTGTCCACCACGTGCCGACCCTTGTCGGTCTTGTAGTAGCTCTTGAAACCGAACGCCAGCAGGCCCAGGAGGATGACGATGGGGATCATGAACCGTTCCACGATCTCCGACATAGCGATCACGACCCGGGTCAACAGCGGCAGGTCGACGTCGAACCCCTCGTAGAGGGTGCGGAACACCGGCACCACCTTCCAGAGGATGACGGCGACCACCCCGACGGCGATGGTCAGGATCGTGGACGGGTAGATGAGGGCCGATTTCAGCGCCCCCTTGAGCTTGACGATCTTTTCGATGAAAACGCTCAGGCGCTGCAGGATCGTTTCCAGGATGCCGCCCGACTCGCCCGCGGCGATCATGTTGGTGTAGAGGGTGTCGAACACTCCCGGGTGGCGCGCCATGGCGGCCGAAAGGGTGGTCCCCGACTCGACGTCCCCCTTGATCTGTTCAAGCACCGACTTGAACTCCTTGTTCGGGTGCTGGCTGCCGATCGCGTCCAGGGCCTGGATCAGCGGCAACCCGGCCCCCAGCATGACCGAGAACTGGCGCGTGAAGATCGCCACCTCCTTCTGCGACACCTTTTTCTTGAAGGAAAAATTGAACCCCGGGGCCTTTTTCTCGCGGATGGAGGAAGGGGCGATCTGCTCGCGTCGCAGCAGCGCGGCCAAAGCCTGGGGGCTGGTAGCGAAGCGTTCGCCCATGACGCTTTCGTTGGTTCGGAGGCTGCGCCCGCGGTATACATAGGTAGGCATGGCTTATCCTTTCGGTATCATTGACGCATTCCGGCCGGGACCGACTGTAGGCGGTGCGCCGCTCCCTGCAGGTTGAGCCCGACCCCGCGCTGGATGAGGTCCTGGAGTTCGTCGGGGTTGGACGACTTGTTCAGGGCGTCTTCCCTGCTGATCTGCTTGGTCAGGACCAGGTGGGACAATGACTGGTTGAACGTCTGCATGCCGTACTTGTCCTGTCCCGTCTGCATGGAGCTGTAAATCTGGTGGATCTTGTCCTCGCGGATCATGTTCCGGATGCCCGTGGTCGGCACCAGGATCTCCATGGCCATGGCGCGCCCGGAGCCGTTCGCCCGCGGGATCAGCGCCTGGCAAAGGATCCCCTCCAGGACCAGGCTCAGCTGCGCCCGGATCTGCGGCTGCTGCCCGGAAGGGAAGATATCCACGATCCGGTTGATGGTGCTGGCGGCGCTGTTGGTGTGGAGCGTGGCCAGGGTCAGGTGGCCGGTCTCGGCGATGCGCAGGGCGGCCTCCACGGTTTCCAGGTCGCGCATTTCGCCGATCAGCACCACGTCCGGATCCTCGCGCAGCGCGACCCGGAGCGCGTCGGAGAAGGAGTGGGTGTCGGAGCTGACTTCGCGCTGGTTGACGATGCAGTTCTTGTGGGAGTGCAGGAACTCGATCGGGTCCTCAATCGTCAGGATATGCTCGTGCCGCTCGCTGTTGATCTTGTCGATCATGGCGGCGAGGGTGGTCGATTTCCCGCTCCCAGTCGGCCCGGTGACAAGGATCAGCCCGCGCGGCTTGTCGCACAGCTTCTCCACCACGGGGGGGAGGTTGAGGCTCCGGAACCCCTTGATCTCGAACGGAATGATGCGGAACACCGCCGCGACCGCCCCGCGCTGGTGGAAGACGTTGGCGCGGAACCGGCACAGGTCCTTGATGCCGAAGGAGAAGTCGATCTCCCATTTCTCTTCGAAATGGTGCTTTTGCCCGTCGGTCATGACGCTGTAGGCCAGCCGCTTGGTATCGGCGGCGGCCAGGATTTCATCGTTGACCGGCTGCAGCCGGCCGTCCACGCGAATCTGGGGGGGCACTCCTATGGTCAGGTGCAGGTCCGAAGCCCCGGAATGAAGGGTCTTGTGTAGCAGTTCGGGCAAGGTGGCCATCGTTTCACTCCTCGAATGTCATTGGTCTCCGGCTAGATCTCAACGGTTTCCCGCAGGACTTCGTCCAGCGTCGTCATCCCGGCGCGGATCTTCTCCAGCCCGCTCTGGCGCAGGGTGAGCATCCCCTCCTCCACCGCCTTATGCCGGATCTCCCGGGCGGAGGCCCCGACGAGAATCAGTTCCTGGATCGCCTCGCTGATTTCCATCACCTCGTACATGCCGACCCGGCCTTTGTAACCGGTGTCGTTGCAGGTCTTGCACCCCTCCCCCTTGAACGTTTGCAGCGTTTCGGCCTCTTCGGCCGAAAACCCGGCCTTGATGAGCGCCGGGACGGGGGTCTTGACCTCCGTGCGGCAATCCGGACAGATCTTCCGGATCAGGCGCTGGGCGCAGATCAGATGCACCGAGGTCGCCACCAGGAAGGGTTCGATCCCCATGTTCAGCAGCCGGGAGATGGTCGAGGGCGCGTCGTTGGTATGAATGCTCGACAGGACCAGGTGGCCCGTGAGCGCCGCCTTGATGGCGATCTCGGTGGTTTCGAAATCGCGGATTTCCCCGACCAGAATGATGTTCGGGTCCTGCCGGAGGAAGGACCGGAGGGCGGCGGCGAAGGTCAACCCGATCTGCTCCCTGATCTGGACCTGGTTGATCCCCTTAAAGTTGTACTCGACCGGGTCCTCGGCCGTCATGATGTTGGTTTCAGGGGTGTTCAGCCGGTTCAGGGCGGCGTACAGGGTGGAGGTCTTGCCGCTGCCGGTGGGACCGGTGACCAGCACCATCCCGTAGGGCTTGGCGATGGCGGCCTCGATCTTCTGGAGCGAGCACTGCTCGAACCCCAGGATGCTCATGTCGAGCGGCAACACGTCCTTGTCCAGGATCCGGAGCACGATCTTCTCACCGAACAGCGTCGGGAGGGAGGAGACGCGGTAATCGATCTCCTTTTTCCTTCCGCCCGAGGAGGTCCGGATCTTGATCCGGCCGTCCTGGGGGAGCCGCTTTTCCGAGATATCCATCTTCGCCATGATCTTCACGCGGGAGGTGATGGCGTCCCTCAGCTTGAGCGGCGGGTTCATCATGTTGTAGAGGATGCCGTCGATCCGGAAGCGCACCCGGAAATCCTTTTCATACGGCTCGATATGGATGTCACTCGCCCCCCGCTTGATCGATTCCGAAAGGATCAGGTTCACCAGCTTGATGATGGGGGCGTCTTCACTCGAGCGCTGCAGCTGGTCGATGGAGACTTCCTCCTCGTCCCCGCCCGCGTCGAGATTCAGCTCCAGGCCGTCCTGGTCCCCCTGCGCGATCGCCTCGTAGACCTTTTTAAGCTCGATGGAGTGGGCCGTCCCATAGTACTTTTCCAGCGCCTCCAGGACGGAGGCCTCCGTGGCGACTACCGGCTCGACGTTGAATCCGGTCATGAACTTGATGTCGTCCATGGCGAAGACATTGGTCGGGTCGGTGCTGGCCACCGTCAGGGTGTTCCCCACCCGGCTCAGCGGGATCACCATGTACTTCTGGGCCACTTCCATCGGGATCAGCTTGATGACACTGGGATCGATCTCGAAGTAGGTCAGGTTGATGGAAGGTACCCCGTATTTCCGGCTCAGCAGGGCGGTGATGTCGTCATCATCGACGTACCCGAGCTGGATGAGAATCGATCCCAGCCGCCCACCGTTGTCCCGCTGGTGCTTGAGCGCAACGTTGAGCTGCTCCTGCGTCAGGAGGTTTTCCTGGATCAGCAAATCTCCGATTCGAGTGGCCATCTCCGTCCGATCCGCTCAAGAAAGGAACCTGCGGCCCGCGGCACTTCCGCCGGCCACCTTCCCGGAAAAGGGGGATGCCCGCGCAGGCGCATCCGTCCATCGGGATAGTTATCGGCAGCAGGGGCGGTTTCGTGCATTCATTTTCCTTTCCCGCCCCGGGGGCCGCCCCTATCTAACCGAGGCGGGCCGAAATGAGCCAAAGATTCGCGCCCTTGCAGCCCGGGATGGGTGGACCTATAATCCGCGGATGGACCGCATGATTGGGATTTTGGGGGGGATGGGGCCGGAAGCGACGCTGGATCTGTATCGCCGGATTATCCGCCTCGTGCCGGCGGCGCGGGACCAGGACCACCCCCGGGTCCTCATCTACTCCAACCCGAAGATCCCGGACCGGACCCGGGCGATCCTGGGAGAGGGGCCGAGCCCGCTCGGGGCGCTGGTCGAATCGGCGCGACTGCTCGAGCGCGGGGGCGCCGGCATCATCGCCATCCCCTGCAACGCCTCGCACCATTTCCTCCCCCGGATCGCCCCCCTGATCGGCATCCCGATCCTCGACATGATCGGGGAGACCTGCCGCAGGGTCGTGAAAGAACGGCCGGCGGTCGAAACGGTGGGATTGCTGGCGGCTTCGGGCACGGTGCACGCCCGCGTGTATCACCGGGCCCTGGAGTCGGCCGGGATCCGGGTCCTGGTCCCCGACACGCCGGGACAGGAGCGGATGCACCGCGCCATCATGCAGGTCAAGGCGGGCGCCCACGATGCAAATACGCGGGAGATCTTTCACCGGGAAGGAAGTAGCCTCGTGGGCCGCGGGGCCCAGGCCGTGATCCTGGGCTGCACCGAAATCCCGCTGGCGTTCGACGTCGAGAGGGCGGGCTACCGCATCTTCGACGCGACCGGGATCCTGGCCGAGGCGGCCGTCGCCTGGGCGCTGGAAAACGGCGGAGCCACGTCCTGACGAGGGTTACCCCCCGGCTACGGCGAACACGATCGAGAGCACGTCGGAATCCCCTACCGGGGTTTCGAGGTTCGCAAGGGAGCGAACATCCTGCTCGTTCAGGTAGAGGTTCATGTAGCGCAGGGTCCGCTCCGCGAAGAAGCGCTCCCCGGCGACGGGAAACCGGGCCTTGAAGCTCTCCAGGACCTCGCCCACCGTCGCCCCCTCCAGGCGGACTTCCGACTGCTGATCGGCGAACTGGCGGATGATCGCAGGAATGCGGACCGTGACACTCATCGTTTTCCTCCCCTCCCAGGATAGCACAGGCCGGTCCCCCGCCGTAGTGCCCTAATCGACGCCGAAATCGCGCCCGGAATCAACGTCGCCCGCGACCAGAAGGTATTCGCCGGGGGAGAGCGGATCCTCGGGAATGGCAAGGAAGGATCCGTCGTCCCGGACCGACGTCCGGAGCCGGACAAGGTCTGCGTGGGGAAAGCCCGCTTTGTTCGTCACCGAGGCCGATCCCGGCGAGGTCCGGCCAAGGCGGCGCCCCCCCCGCGGTGTGAGCCGCACGATCAGGAGGTCGGCGGGAGAAAAGGGGCCGCGGAAGAAAAAGCGGGGCGAACGATCGGTGGTGCGCCACGCGGCCTTCTCCCCCGCAAAGGCGATGTCCACGAAGAAGCGGGTGTAGCCGCCGGTTTCGATGAACATTTCCAGCCCCCGGGTACGGGCCCCGGCGACCGGGGCGGGTTCGAGTTCGACCCATTCCGCATCACCGCGGAGCATGTAGACCCCTGCTTCCCGGGGCGCGTTGTCGATCCCCGCAACCAGGGCGGATTCCAGTATCAGCAGCAGCGCGAACCAGTTCATCCCTTCATGGTAGCACACGGAGGCATCAGGTATCGTAGCCGGAAGCGACCGGGTGCGCACGCGTCAGTTCCCCGGGCGCACGGTCTCCCTTTCCCCGCCCAGGCGCAGCACCACCCCCTCGGGCGTGATGCTTTCAAGCAGGTACCTCTTTTCGACCAGGTCCCCTTCGACGTAGCGCCTCCCGTTGAGGAAAACCATGCGGTCCTCCGGTCGCTCGCTGTACATATGAACGCTCAGAATCATCCCCGCCACCGCGTCGCGAAGAGGAACGTCGGGGGCGGCCGCCACGGGCGTGGTGGCAGAGGCGGGCGTGGCGGCGGAAGCCGGCGGATTCTGCGTTTCGGGCAACCCGGGAGCCGGGGGATCAACCCGCCGGGGCACGGGAGGGAGTACCGCCGCGGCAGCGGGTGTCTCCCGCCACGGTGACGATTCCTCCCCACGTCCGGCGCCCGGAATATCCCCGGCAGGCGCCTCGGGCACGGACACGCCACTGGCCTTCGGCCGGAGCGCCTCGGGCGGCGCTTCCTGCGCCCGCGGCACCGGGGAGGGCATACCATTCCCCCCGGGGTAGAAGGCCCAGAGGAGGGCGCCCAGGGCGGCCACGCCGGCCGCAAAAACCACCCACCTTCCACGCCCCCGCTCGGGAAGCTCCGCGTGAACGGAACCCAGGTTCGGCACGCGGGTCAGCCCCCGTTCCCGTTCCGCCTTTTTCAACGCGTCCAGTATGTATGACATGTTATCGCCTCAGCACCGGCCCCCCGTCGAGATCGAGCAGCAGGCGGGCCACGGTTTCCGTTCCGACCATCCCGTCCGGAATCAGCCCTTTCCTTCCCTGAAAGGCCGAGACGCGCCGCTTGAGACCCTCGTCAAAAAGGAGCGGATCCCCCGGGGCGGAGGCCGCCCCTTCCAACCGATCGAGCGCGCCGCGCACCCACCCCACCTCCTCCCCCCGCATCCCGGCCGAAAGGATGCGCGCCGGGAAAGGGGGCTTCCAGGCCAGGATAAAAGCCCCGTCCCACAACCGGTTGATCTCCTCCAGCGAAAACCGCTGCCTGCGCCCGCCGATGTCAAGCAGGGCCTGGTCGTCTCCCAGTTCCACCAGCGTCGCCCGGCGCCGCCCCCCGTCCGGCATCACCAGTTCCAGGATCACCGGAAGGTTGTACCGGCGCACCTTGGGCCAGTTACCGGTCAAAAAGAGGCATTCAAACCCCTCCCGCTCCCCCGCCCGGCACCCCGAATCGGGGGAACCGACCGGGATATCCTCGCCCCAAAGCTCGTACAGGGCGGTAAAGCTCGCGGCGGCGTTGTCAGTACCGGCGAGCACAGCCTCGAGCGGCGCCGCAGGCTCTCCGACGGCGGGCGGAGCGGGCGTGGGGGCCGGCGCGTTTACGGACAGGGCGTCTACGGACGAAACGTCTGCAAACGAAGCGTTGCGCTCGAACAGGGAACGGACCGCGGGGCTGAACAGGAACTGAGGAGGAGCGCGGCGAGCACCACCCCGGCCGCCCGGCCGGGGCGCAACCTCGAGCGGAGCGGAAGCTTCCCCTGGGTCTCCCGGCTGGCCCGGCGCACGATCCCCGCACCGATCCGCCTGCGATCCTGGGCATAGGCCCCTAGCAGCGCCCGGTCGCAGACGATGTTGATCACGCGCGGCACCCCGCGGCTGCAGGCGTACACGCTCCGAAGCGCCCGGGGCGTGAACAACGGCTCCCTTCTCCCGGCGACCAGGAGCCGGTGCCGCACATAGGCGTAGGTTTCGGCGCGCGACAGGGGCTCGAGGTGATACCGGGCCGTGATCCGCTGCGACAGCTGCCGCAGGCGGCGGCTCTTGAGGATGGCGAGCAACTCGGGCTGACCGATCAGGATGATCTGCAGGAGCTTCTCCTGCGCCGTTTCCAGGTTGGTCAGGAGGCGGACCTGCTCGAGCACGTCGCCGTCGAGGTTCTGCGCCTCGTCGATGATGAGCACCGTTCGGCGACGCTGGCCGTGCGACTCGAGCAGCCGCTCGTTCAGGGCGTCGACCAGGACCTTGACGCTCGTGGTCTTCTCCGGGTAGGGGACCCGGAGTTCGTCGCACACCGCGGCGAGCAGCTCCGTCACCGTCAGGCGCGGATTCAGGATCAGGGCGATATCGGTATCGGGGGGGAGCTGCCGGATCAGGCAGCGGCAGAGCGTGGTCTTCCCCGACCCGATCTCCCCCGTCAGTTGCACGAAACCACCCGATTGCTGCACCCCGTACAGGAGATGGGCAAGCCCCTCCCGGTGCCGCCCGCTCATGAAAAGATACTGCGGGTCGGGGGTCAGGGAAAACGGGGATTCCTTCAGGTCAAAGTATTCGAGGTACATACCGTGGTATCGTTCTCCGTCGCCATGGGATCGACCGGTCGGCCGGCAACGGCTCCATCATATACCGAAACCCCGGCAACCCCCAAACGACGTTTGCGCCCCGGGCGGTCGGGGAACGATCAGGCCATTTGCGCCCGCCGGGAATGATGCTAAGATGACTGTCCGTGCGCGCCGGACGCGTACGAGATTGACGGGCAGGGGAGAACGCCTTGAGCACGAACGATTGGATTCCTTTTGATGTACTGGAAGCCTTCATGGTCGACGTCTTCAAGGGGATCGGGGTCCCCGAGGCGGACGCCCGCGTGTGCGCCGAAGTCCTGATCACCGCCGACAAGTGCGGGATCGACTCGCACGGGGTCGGGCGGCTGAAGCCTATCTACTACGACCGCATCGTCAAGACCAGGGTTCAGCGCCCGGTGACGCAGCTGGAGGTCGTGCGCGACTGCAAGGCCACGGCGGTCGTGGACGGGCACCACGGGATGGGCATGGTCATCGCGCGCCGCTCGATGGAGATGGCGATTGAAAAGGCCCGGGTTCACGGCCTGGGGATGGTGGTCGCCCGCAATTCCACCCATTACGGCTACGCGGCCCATTACCCGCTCATGGCCGTCGCCGCCGGCATGATCGGGGTGACCGGGACCAACGCGCGCCCCTCGATCGCCCCCACCCACGGGGTGGAAAACCTGCTGGGGACCAACCCGCTGGTGTTCGGCATTCCGACCGACGAGCCCTTCCCCTTCACCAACGACTACGCCACCAGCGTCATCCAGAGAGGAAAGGTCGAGCAATACGCGCGCGAGGGGAAACGCTGCCCCGAGGGGCTGGTCGTCGACTGCGAGGGGAACAGCGAAACCGACCCCGGGAAAATCCTTGCAGACCTCGTCCGGGGGAGATGCGCCTTCACCCCCATCGGAGGCCTGGGCGAGGAAACCGGGGGCTACAAGGGATACGGCTTCGCCACCGCCGTCGAAATCCTCTCCGCCGCCCTGCAACAGGGAGCCTTCCTCCGGCAGCTCTCCGGGGTGGACGCCGCCGGGCGCCCGGTCCCCCACGCGCTGGGCCACTTCTTCATCGCCATCGACATCGAGTGCTTCACCGACCTCGCGGCCTTCAAGCAAACGGCGGGCGACATCCTGCGCACGCTGCGGAATTCCAGGAAGAGCCCCGGCCGGGAGCGCATCTACACCTGCGGGGAGAAAGAGCATCTCGCCTGGCTCGAACGCGAGAAGAAGGGGGTCCGGCTCGACCCCGTCATCCAGGCCGAGCTGTGCACCATGCGCGACGAACTCGGGCTCCCCTACCGGTTCCCCTTCGAAGCGGACTGACAGGAGCGCCTCAGTCCCCGAAACAGGTCCCGATGTTGCGGGCGGCCAGGATGAGCGGGTCGTCCGGCGGGACCAGCCGCTGCTTCCCTTCCGCCTCCTCAAGCGGGATATGGGTCACCGTCCGCCCCTTCATCACGACCAGGCGCGACCGTTCCCCCGCGCAGAGGATCTCGATCGCCTTGAAGCCGAATTCCGTGGCCAGGACGCGGTCGGCGGGCACCGGGGTTCCGCCGCGCTGTACGTGGCCGAGCTTGACCGTCCGGGTCTCGATCCCGGTCGCGCCCTCGACCTGTTCGGCCAGGACCTGTCCGATCCCCCCAAGGCGGATGGGGTCGGGGCTGGTGGGATCCACCCGGTCAACCACCGGCTTCCCCCCAACGGGGATGGCGCCTTCGGAGACGCAGACGATGCTGAAGCGTTTGCCGTGCCGTGCCCGGTAGGTGATGTAATCGCAGATGATTTTGACGTCGAACGGGATCTCCGGGATCAGGATCACGTCGGCACCGCTGGCGATGCCGGAATGGAGCGCGATCCAGCCCGAGTTGCGCCCCATGACCTCCACGATCATGACGCGGTGGTGGCTGGCCGCGGTGGTGTGGATCCGGTCCAGGGCATCGGTCGCCACGCTGACGGCCGTGGCAAAACCGAAGGTGACGTCGGTCCCGTAAAGGTCGTTGTCGATCGTCTTGGGGACACCGATGCAGTTGACACCCAGGCGGACGAAATCGGCCGCGATCGCCATCGACCCGTCGCCGCCGATCACCACCAGGGCGTCGAGATGGTTGTGCGCGATATGTTCCAGGCACCGGTCGGTGACGTCCCGGGTCTCGATCCTGTCGTTGATCTTCACCGTGTATTGGCGCGGCGACACCTTGTTGTTGGTCCCGAGGATGGTCCCCCCGAGGGTGAGGATATTGCTGACCGATTTGTTGTCGAGCATCCGCATGCGGTTCTGGATCAACCCCAGGAACCCGTCCTCTATCCCCATGACCTCCAGGTTGTGCGATCCCATGGCGGCCTTGGCAACCGCCCGGATGACGGCGTTCAACCCGGGGCAGTCCCCACCCGAAGTCATGATCCCGATGCGCTGGATGTTTTTCATGTCGATTCCCTTCCCTCTGCCGATCCTTCCCTGTTGATCAATCCCCCGGCCGCAGCTCCCCGGGCAAACATCCGGATCTCCCCGCACGGCCGCCGGCGGTCCGGAACCGGCGGCGCCCCCCTATTTCAGGAGCGCCAGCGCCCGCCGCAGGTTGTTCTCCGCCGGCGCGAAACCGGGGCGGATCTCCAGCGCCCGCGAAAAATGGACGATGGCCGGGTTGATATCCCCCTGCGCCATCAGCGCCAAACCGAGATGGTTGTGCGTATCGGCGTCCCCGGGATCAATGGCCAGGGCGGCCCGGAAGTGGACGATGGCCTCGCCGATCCGCGCCCCCCCCTGGCTTGCCAGGGAGAGACCGAGGTTGACGTGCGCCTGGGCATAGCCGGGGTCGATCTCCAGCGCACGCAGATACTCCGCGATAGCCTCCGCGTGCCGGCCCGAGGAGGAGTAAGCCGTCCCAAGGTTGTTCCTGGCGGCCTTGTCGAAAGGGGCCAGGGCCACCAGACGCGAAAAATAGTCAACCGCCTTCTCCGGCCTCTGGTTGCGCAGGCTGATCGCCCCGAGGTGGGTATAAATCGCCGCCCGATCCGGCGCCTGCTCGAGACGGGCCGCGACCGCCTCCTCCTGGGCCGTGTAACAACGTTCGCGCAGCACCGGGTCGGCCAGCATCCCGAATTCGGTGACCAGGTTCATCCGGCAGAACCGTTCGACGTTCGCGGTGTGCCGCTCCCTCTCCGCCGGCGTCGCCGCGGAGAGGTTGACCCGGTACTGCAGGGCCGAACTGTCGCTCCCGCGGAAATTCAGGAAGTATTCCGCGTAGGCCACCTGCCGCCCGACGTCGTCCTGGTTCTCCCGGATGGCCGCCGCCAGCCCGGCGCTGACGCTCCAGCCGGCGGCGGAACTGATCCTGCGGATGATGGTGTCGTCCATCATGTGCATCGCGCGGGGAGCGTGGTACTCGAGCAACGGGTGGTTGTCGCTGTGAATCGGCCCATCGACGAACAGGGACGGGAGGTTGTCGCTGACGATCAGGTTCTGGAACACCCGGCTGTCCCTGAGAAGAATGTTCTTCGAAGCCCCTGCGTAGGCGAGGTTCGCGGCCGCCGTCCGGTCGTCCAGGTCCCCCTCCCCCTTCATCCCCACGAAGAGGAAGCTCGAGGGGCGGGCAGGATTGGTCGAAACCAGCAGGCTCCGGGGAAAGGCGGCGGAAAAGGTCCGCCCGATCATGGAAAAGGCCTCCCAGTCCATCTGGTAGGCCGGGATCCACTGAACGAACATCCCGCCGGGCTTCAAGCGCTCCGCCACCAGTTCGAAAAAGTCCAGTGTGTACAGGGCCGCGATTCCCGACATCCAGGGATTGGACGGTTCGCTGGTGACGAGGTCGTACTTCCGGTTCGACAACTCCAGGTGCGCCCGCCCGTCCTGGACGATCAGGCGGGTGCGCGCGTCCTCCAGCACCCGGTTGTTCCAGGGGGTGAAGAACCGGCTCGCCTCCACCACCTGTTCGTTGATTTCGACGATATCCAGCCGTTTGACCGGGTAGTGAAGGATTTCGCCCGCCGTGATCCCGCTCCCGAGGCCGATGACCAGGACGTCGTCGGGGGCGGGGTGATACAGGAGCGGAAAATGGGCCAGGAGCGTCTGCGTGTCCATGTCCCGCGTGGAGGAGGCGTCCGGCTTGCCGCTGTTGCACAGGTTGTAGTTGACGTCCCCCAACAGGCCGGTCGATTCGAGGACGGTGGTGAACCCGCCGATGCCATCCCCGTAAAACAGCAGCTTTTCCGATTTAAGGTCGGGAAAATGCTTTTCCCAGGCGAAGAGCGACTGGAGCCACCCGATTTCGCGGATCTCCGGCCGGTCGAAGCGGTGGTATTTCCCCATGGAGAGCATGACGTGGTCCCAGCGGGGGAACCAGGCCATCAGCGCGAACCCGACCAGCGCGGGGAGGGCCAGGGCGAGGCGGCCGGGGAGCGGGGCACCGCGCCGGGCGGCGATGACGAGCCACGCCGCCAGCGCCGTCCCAAGCTGCAGGGCGATGACCAGCCGGAGGCCGTTTTCCTTCCCAAGGAAGGGGATCAGGACGAAACCCGCCGTCGCGGAGCCCAGCACCGCCCCAATGGAATTGACGGCGTAGGCATAGCCGATGGAGCGGCCGGTGGCCGCAAGCGACCGGGTGCAGATCTTCCCTACCAGGGGGAACGCGGCTCCGAGCGTAAAGGTGGTCAGGAACATGAACCCGAACAGCACCGCCCCCTTCATGAGGTAGAGCGAGCCGAAGCTGTCCTGGAAGAGAGCGATCAGCTTGGCGAAAAAGATCTGGCTGTCGCCGATGACCTGGCTTGCCAGGAGCGCCGTGAGCGCCGCGGCCATCTGGGTCAGCACCAACAGCACGGCCGGGCTTTTCACCCGGTCCCCCAGCCACCCGAAGAAGAAGCTCCCGAGCGCCAGCCCGGTGATGAAGGTGACCAGCACCACGGTGAAGGAGTAGGTCGTCGGACCGACGAGGAGCCCCAGGAGCCTGGTCCAGATCACCTCGTAGGCCATGGCGCAGAACCCGGTGACCGCGAAGACCGCGAGCACCGCCCCGACCGGCACCCTCTCCCCTGCCGCGGGGGCGGCCTTGCGCACCTTCGCCGCGCGCGGCGCGCTCGGCTCCGGCGTCTCCTTCGACTCGATCCATCCCGTCCGGCGCCGGCTCACCAGGAGGCAGAGGACGCCGATGCCGACATTGAGACAGACGGCGACGGCGAGGACCCCCTGCACGCCGACGAGGTTGATCAGCCAGAAGCCGCACAGCAGCGACCCCGCGGCCGAACCGATGGTGTTCAGCCCGTACAGCCTTCCCACGTGGGTCCCCACCCGGTCGAGGGTGTTGACGAAAAACCGGCTGAGCACGGGGAGCGTGGCCCCCATCAGGGTGACCGGGAGGATCAATAGCAGGGTGCACCCGGCGAAGGTCAGCAGGTTGTAAAGAAGGAAGTGGTCGAACAGCCGGTTGTACATCCAGGCATACAGGGGCTTGAAGAGCAGGAGCAGCAGGGGAAGCACGAGGCAGTACAGCCCGATGCCCAGCTCGAGCAAACCATAGATCCGGATCAGCCATTGGGGCTTTTTGACCCGGTCCACCGTCCTCCCCGCGATGGCGCTCCCCAGTCCAAGCCCAGCCATGAAGACGGAGAGGACGATGGTGACCGAAAAAGGGGAACTCCCGATGATCCCGACGATCATGCGGGTCCACAGGACCTGGTAGATCAACCCCGTGATCCCGGAAATCAGAAAGCAGGCGAGAATCAGAAGGTAGGGCATAGACGACCGTTGCCTCGAATCCACGTTGGCGGCGTCCCCGATCCGGGCGGCGCAGCCGAGTCTTCCTCGTCAAAACGGGTAGTATGATAAAACTCCCCCCGGAATGCAAACGGTCTCTGGCCGGCCCGTCCTCCGCGGCCGTTGGCAATCCAGGCGTCCCGGCCTTGTGCCGTTGCCGGGCCGTCATCACCCCCAGGATCGAAAAGTTCCGGAAGATCTTCCGGGGAAGGAACAAGCCGGCCGGATAAGCAACCGGGGCGCCGCAAACACGGTCAGCGCAGCCAGGCCAAGGCGAGGATCAGGACGAGGAGAGCCAGGGCGGCGGCGCCGGCGATCTTCCAGGCGCTGTAGGGGCGCTCCCCCTCCACCTCCCCCGTGCGCGCGTTGATGAAGATCGGGTATGACTTGCCGCGAAAGCGGAAGACGCTCATCCAGACCGGCAGCAGGATATATTTAAAGGTGATATCGAAGTATTCGGTCTCGGCGGAATGGATCCGCTGCTCATCCCCCCCGATCCGCTTCCGGACGGCGGAATACACGGCAGGGGCCGCCTTTTCCCTGGCCAGCGCGAAACCCTCCCCTAGCCCCAGTCGGCAGGCCTCGGCCCGGAAGCCGCGGAGGTAATCGTCGGAGTAAGGGACCAGCTTTGCAAGATCCCACGGCTCGATGAGATCGGCGCGGCGGGCGGGAAGCGACTTCCCCGCATGGACCAGGATGTCGTCGAAAGGAAGATCCACCGTCCCGCCGACCGGGCTCCAGCGCGTGTGTCGAACCCGTTTGGACCGGGTCACGGTGCGTCCCCCCTCCCTGAAGGTCCGGTTTTCGGTGGTGTAATGATACTCCCCCCGCTCCCCCCGGTACCGCGTGCGGGTGAGGACGTCGTAGGTGTAGAAAGGAACGTAGACTCCCGAGACGGCGTCGTCGATCCGCGCGTGCCGCCCCAGCCCCGCCGGAGCGAACCGGAGCCCCGCAATCCAGGCCCGCAAACGTCCGACGGCCAGGTCACGTGACAGGGCGAACGGCAGCAGGGCGTCCGGCCGCATCCTGCGGGCGGCGTACCCGTATACCA
>FZPS01000015.1_pt31 | contig 17908 bp, 19 predicted proteins | sample 1817821 | NCBI WGS metagenome assembly FZPS01 (sample SAMEA104158645, study PRJEB21678) | metagenome | place: Germany | collected 2015-04-21
GGGGCAACGATCACCAGCAACTCCCTCATCAGAGCTGCGAGAATCGCCCTGGATTATCTGGCTTATTTAGGAGGCAAGAATGAATAAGACCATAAGATATGCATTATTTTTGCTGGTTTTGGGCATCATTGCCGGCGGTTTGCTCGCGGTCGTTAACAGTTTCACCGCGCCGATCATTGAAGAGAGGCAGAGGGAAACTGTAATGGAGGCATTGAACGAACATTTTGATTATCCGAAATACGAGCTTGTCAGATCCGACGAATACACGGACCGGACTTCCGAAATTACCGCCATTTATTTCGCCTATGATGAGGGAAATGTCGCGCCGGTGGCGGTGATTTACCAGGTCACCACTCAGGGTTATGGCGGGGCCGTCGTCTCCCTGGTCGGAATCAAGGCCGACGGCACCTTTGATGATGTCGCCGTGGTCGAGGCGAAGAACGAGACTCCCAATCTCGGGACCCAGATCATCGGCCACGATTTCGGAATCAAGAACGAAAGCGTCAACGATTATTCCTACGACACCATCGTCGGAGCCACCAAATCTTCGGAAGCGGTTCACTTTGCCATTGATATTGCCGCAGAGCATTTCATAAGATACATTGGGAGGGATAACGAATGAACAATAAAAAAGATGTGTTTCTGAACGGCGTTTGGAAAGAAAACCCGGTACTCGTGTCCCTCTTGGGGCTCTGCTCCGTGCTCGCAATTTCGACGACCATCGAAAACGCGCTCGGCATGGGCATCGCTTTTTCCTTCGTGATGATTTTATCGAATGTGATTATTTCTTTGATCAGAAAAATCGTTCCGAACGAAATCAGGATTCCCGTGTACATCGTCGTCGTTGCGAGCTTGGTCGTCATAGTGGAAATGCTGATGGCGGCGTTCCTTCCCGCTCTGCATAAGAGCCTCGGGATTTTCATTCCCCTGATCGTCGTGAACTGCATCATTCTGGGAAGAGCCGAAGCCTTCGCTTCCAAAAACGGCGTCCTTGATTCCCTTTTGGACGGTCTCGGAATGTCAATCGGCTATACGGCCGTGCTCGTTGTTCTCTCCCTTGTCAGAGAGTTCTTCGCGTCAGGAAGCATCACCGTTTGGAAAGATTTGAGGCTTTCGCTTGGGGATGAACCGGGAGCGTTCTTCACCACTTTCTTCAATACAGCCCCCTCGGCCTTCATTCTCCTCGGAGTCTTGATTGGCATAGCGAACATCATCAACTTTAGGAAAGGAACCAAAAAAGAATGAGGGACCTCATCACACTTGCCTTTACGGCAATCGTTATTGAAAACGTGCTTTTGTATAGATTTCTTGGCGTCTGTCCTTTCTTGGGCGTCTCCAGAAAACGCTCATCCGCACTGGGAATGGGTCTGGCAGTTATTTTCGTCATCACCATTTCCAGCATCGTTTCCTGGCTCCTTTATACCTACATCCTTGTACCCTTTGAGATGGTTTACATGCGGACGATCATTTTCATTCTGGTGATTGCTTCGCTCGTGCAGATTATCGAAATGTTCATCAAGAAGATTTCGCCTTCCCTCTATCGCGCGCTTGGAATCTACCTTCCTTTGATTACCACCAACTGCGCGGTTTTGGGTGTTGCGACTTTGGTTGCCGATCCATCCTATACCTTCCTTACCGCATTTGTCTTTGCTTTGGCTTCTTCAATCGGATTCCTCTTCGTGATTTATCTCTTCTCGACTCTCAGGGAAAAGATTGAACGCGCGGACGTTCCCAAGGCCTTCAAGGGCGTTCCCATTGCCCTGATCACGGCCGGGATCATGGCGATGATTTTTTCCAGATTTGGAGCGTTGAACATATGATTCTGAGCGTGTTCCAAACATATTTCCTTCCGGCCATCGTTCTTGCAGCAACGGGAGGAGTTTTCGGAGTTTTGATTGGAATCTGTTCGAAGGTTTTTGCGGTTGAGGTTGATGACAGGATCGCCAGTCTGATCGAAATGCTCCCCGGATACAATTGCGGGGCTTGCGGTTACCCTGGATGCGCGGGCATGGCCGAAGGCTTGGCCAAGGGCGAAGTCGAAGCCGCAGCCTGCAAACCTGCCAAGGAAGAAGCACGGGAAAAAATCAGACAATTTTTGAGAGAAAATTACGGAAAGTAAGCATTTACATTCCAATTCTAGATTGTAATAAATCAGTGAAGATGGTATAATATAGATGTCTAAATTTAGTAAGGAGGAAAGACACAGAATGTTCAAGAGACTTTTAGTTGTTGTGGTCGCCCTTTTCGGCGTTTTCACTCTCGCTGCCTGCAAGGGTGAAAGAACTTATAAAGCCGACGGCGTTTACCTAGCTTTCTCGGCGGGTGAAAACTATGGCGCACCGCAGGTCACAGTTGTCAAGGTCACCATCGAGAATGATAAAATCAAAGAATTCTACATCGACTGCCTGCAATCGACGGCCGTGAAAGATGAGGAAAGCAATGTCACCGGCTATGCTTTCAATGAGAAAACGAAGAAAGAATTGGGTTATGACTACCGCATGCATGACGGCGGAAGAACAATGACCGATGAAGAATATCGCGAATATCTCGAAGAAGAAGGCAAACTCGAATGGTTCGAACAGGCCGCTCTGATCGAAAAGCATTTCGTCGAGCACGGCACTGATCTGACCACTGATGATGACGGTTACATCCAGAACGTTACCGGCGTCACCATCGCCGATAGCGATTATTCCAAGCTTGCGAAGGCAGCCGTTGACAACGCGAAAGCGGGCAAAATCCTCAGCTGGACCGCTTATGCAAGCGGCTCGCAAGTGAACCTTGTTTGGGCTGAAGGAACCGTCGATGCGAAAGGGAAACTCACATCCCTGAAAATCGACACTCTTCAGGGTAAAGTTTCTGACGGCATATTCGCCTGGAACGACAAATCCAAACAAGAACTGAAATATGACTATCGCATGCATGACGGCGGAAGAACGATGAGCGATGAAGAATACCGCGAGTATCTCGAAGAAGAAGGCAAACTCGAATGGTTCGAACAGGCCGATCTCCTGGCCGATTATGTGCTGAAGAACGGCTTGGGAAACGTCAAACTTGACGGAACGAAGCTTGCGGAAGACGCGCCTGAAGCCATTTCCGCTGTGACTGTGAACGTCAACCATTATGTGGAAGTCATGAAAGAACTTCTTGACAACTGGAAATAAGCCAATGAAATTGAGCGTTGCTTTCAACGCTCAATTTTTCTCGTTGGCCAATCTTTTCCAAAACCGTATATAAACTTAAAAAAGCATCAATAATATTCCTGGGTGATAGCCATCGTCAAAGATAAAGGATTCATTCGGGAAGTACTTTTAAAAGCTTTGTTTCTGTTTATTGGCTTTTATTTTTTCCGAAGCTTGGCCCAGCGCGGCCGTTTTGGAATCATGGCTTTGATTTTCCCGGATCTGAACAGTCTGTTTTCGCTCTATAAATTCTTTTTTCTCTCCCTCACCACGCTTGTGGTTTTGGAATATCTAATCATGTTTGAACTTCCGCCAAATTTCCTCCTTTCTCGGGCGGCAGCGCTCACGGTCATGCTGATGCTCGCAACCGTCCTCTACGCCGCCCATCTCTATGTTTTTGGCGGAAGGATGGGACTGCCATTTTTGCTTGTGCTTTCGGCTGGTTGCGTTTTTTTCGGGCAGGTCATTTCCTACCGCTTGCAAAGGAAACAGAGTCTCCGTTTCGAATATGGCCTCGGTTTTTTGAATTATTTCCTTGTCGCGGGGTTCTTGATGGGGGAGGTTCTGTTGAACCTTTAAGCAAGCTTTTTTCAAAATTCATTGAAAAAACAATGCTTTTTCGATAAACATATTTATCTTTACAAAGATTTGAAATTATGTTAAGATAATATAAATGGAAAGAGAAGATATAATGAGGAGTGTTTTTTGTGAGTAAATTGACGATGGAAAAGCTTGTCGCCTATCTGAAACAATACGGGTACGTTTTTCAGGGAAGCGAAATTTATGGCGGTTTGGCCAATTCCTGGGATTTCGGTCCCCTGGGCGTTGAACTAAAAAACAACATTAAGAATGCCTGGTGGAAGAAATTCATTCAGGAGTCTCCCTACAATGTCGGCCTCGATTCCGCGATTTTGATGAATCCGCGGGTTTGGGTCGCGAGCGGCCATGTCGCCAGTTTCAGCGATCCCCTGATTGACTGCAGAAACTGCGGCGTTCGTTATCGGGCGGACGAGCTAATCGAAGAACATACAAAGGGAGAAGTGGTTGCTGACGGCATGAGCGACGCAGAAATGCTCGCTTTCATAAAAAAAGAAGAAGTGAAATGTCCGAGCTGCGGTGCCCATGATTTCACAGACATCAGAAAATTCAATCTGATGTTCAAAACCAATCAGGGCGTCATCGAGGAAGAAAAAAACACCGTTTATCTCCGTCCCGAGACCGCTCAGGGCATTTTCGTAAATTTTAAAAACATCCAAAGAAGCTCGCGCCGCAAACTCCCTTTCGGAATCGGGCAAATCGGGAAGAGTTTCAGAAATGAGATTACGCCCGGTAATTTCATTTTCCGGACACGGGAATTCGAACAAATGGAACTGGAATTCTTCTGCAAACCCGGAACCGACAATGAGTGGTTTGATTATTGGCGTAAGTTTTGTTTTGAGTTCCTTTCTTATTTGGGTTTGTCGGCCGATAATATGCGTTATCGCGACCACAGCGAACAAGAATTATCCCATTACTCGAAAGCCACGACCGACATCGAGTATCGCTTTCCCTTCGGTTGGGGAGAGCTTTGGGGAGTCGCGAACAGAACCAATTATGACCTCAGGGTCCACCAGGAGCATTCCGGGGAGAATCTTGAGTATTTTGATCCGGAAGACAATTCGAAATACCTACCCTATGTCGTGGAACCTTCCGTGGGCGTCGAACGTTTGTTTTTGGCGGTGCTCTGCGAAAGTTATGATATAGAAGAGCTTCCGGACGGAGAAACCCGCGAGCTTTTGCGCTTGCAGCCCCAGCTTGCCCCGGTGAAGGTTGCGGTTCTGCCCCTGGTCAACAAACTGAAAGACAGGGCTCTTTCGGTTTTTGAGGAACTCAGACAGGAATTCAACTGCGAATTCGATACCAGCGGCGCCATCGGCAAACGTTACAGAAGGCAGGACGCCATCGGCACTCCCTTCTGCGTGACAATCGATTACGACACTTTGGATGACGATGCCGTTACCGTCCGCGAACGCGACACGATGGAGCAGGAAAGAATTAAAATTTCTGATCTGAAAGCCTATATAAACGAAAGAATCAAAGGGTAGTGATACCGTGCTCATTCCTGAGGAGACAATTGAGAAAATCCGCGAAGAAGCGGATCTAGTTGAAGTGATTGGGGAGTTTGTAAAACTGGAGAAGAAGGGGAACAGTTTTATGGGGCTCTGCCCCTTTCATGACGACCGAAATCCGTCCCTTTCGGTCTCCCCCGCCAAAAAAATCTATAAATGTTTCAGCTGCGGAGCTTCTGGAAATGTCTTTACCTTCATCCAAAACTACCGAAACATTTCCTATCCGGAGGCGGTGCGCTATGTCGGTGAGAAGGTCGGGATTGAGGTCGATCTGGGCGGATATGCTTCCCATTATCAAATTCATGAGAAATATTATAAAATTCTCCAAACTGCAACAAACTTCTACGAGTTTTACCTAAAAAACTCTTCTGAAGGCAAAGAAGCCAGAGAATATCTGTATAAAAGAAAGATAAATGATGAGATAATAAAGAGATTCCGCATCGGCTTGGCTCCGCGAGAGCCCGATCTTTTATACAACGCGCTCCTTAAGGAAGGCTACCAACCCTTGGACATGATTGAAGCGGGTGTCATCCGTGCGGGCGAGAACTCATACTACGATCTCTTTCGGAATAGGATTGTTTTTCCGCTTGAAGACATTAACGGTAAAATTGTCGGCTTCAGCGGCAGAATTTTTGCAAAATCCGATGAAGCCAAATATGTGAACAGCAGCGAAAACAAGGTTTTCAAAAAAAGCAGGCTGCTCTATAATTTCTTCCGGAACACGAACGAAATCCGACTCCGGAACGTAGTTTATGTTTTTGAAGGCTTCATGGATGTCATCGCAGCCCACCGGGCCGGCATCAACCATGCCGTGGCAATCATGGGAACTGCGCTCACCGACGAACAAATCCGGGCGCTTTCGAAAGTTACAACAAACGCCGTCGTCTGCTTTGACGGCGATTCCGCAGGCATAGAAGCCGCAAAAAGAGCGATCAGCCTTTTCAGCGCCTCCGGATTCAATGTCCGGGCCGCGCTCTTTCCCCGGGACATGGACCCCGACGACTACCTCAACCAACATGGGACGGAAAAGTTCAAAGCATTGTTGGAAAGCGCCAAGAGCGGCATCGAATACCTCTATGAGGTTGCGAAGCTCAAATTTGATCCCAAAGACATAAATAGTATCGAAGTTTTCAAAAACGAAATGTTTTCCAATCTCAAATCATTCGGCTCCGCTGTGCTGACCGAAAAATTTCTCGCAAGGCTTGCGGAGGATTTGCAGGTGAGCGCTTCCAGCCTGAAGGAGGATTTCCGGCGTCATAGTTTCCGCGCACCGGAACCGCGCCCGCGCGAGATTGCAGTCACGAAGCCGAAAAGGCAATCCTTGCAACTGAAATATCTAAAAACGGAAAGAGAGTTGCTCAGGAGAGCGTGCATTAAGAAGGAAGATTGCATCCGCATTTTTCAGGGCAGCGATTGCTATGTCGATTTTAAAAACTACGCCCTCCTAAGCAAAATCCACGATTATTATCAGAAAAAGGATATAATTGACGGAGGTTTTCTGGAAAGCTTAAAAGAAGAAGAAAAAAATCTTCTTGATGAAATTTTGCTTTCGAAAGAAGCGATTTACTGCGATTTGCCGCTTGAGGAATTGTTGAAACTCATGGATGAATATGAAAGACTTAAAAAGTTCAGGATCGTCCGCGAAGCAGTGAAAGAAAACCCTGACACCGAAGGATTGTCCAAATTCGCTAAAATAAGAAATGAAACAGTGATTCATAAGGAGTAGCATTATGATTTATGAAAATAAAGCATTGATGGAATTGCTCGAAGAAGGAAAGAAAAACGGATATATTGCGATAAAAGACATACTCGCCCTCGTGAATGAGGAAAGCGAAGAATTCGATGAGGTCGTGAAATTGCTTGAAAACGAAAACATCGATTTGGTTCGTGATGAGGATCTGGAAGCCTATGAAACAGGAATCGAGGACACCACCCTTTCCGATGATTTTGAAGGCTTCATCGGCGAACTAGACAATGATCCGGAATTCAATGAATTTACGAGCGAAATCGAAAACGACCTCAAAAACAAGGACATCGACGACATCGTCTCTTCTTTCGCGCAGCCTGCACAAGTCGACGATCCCGTAAAAATGTATCTGAAAGAAATCGGTCAAATTCCCCTCCTTTCCACAAACCGTGAATTGGAACTTTCCCGCACCGTGCAGCAGGGTCTTTTGGCTTCCGAAACCCTGAAACAGGTTGAAAAAGGGAAGAAAACCGTTACCGAAGAGGAAAGGGAAAGATACGAGCGCTATGTGGAAGAGGGCATGAAGGCCCGGGAAATCCTGATTGAATCTAATCTCCGTTTGGTGGTATCGATCGCAAAAAGGTATTTGGGCCGGGGACTGCAGTTTCAGGATTTGATCCAAGAAGGAAACATGGGCCTGATGAAGGCCGTCAATAAATTTGATCCTACCAAGGGCTTTAAATTTTCAACCTATGCCACTTGGTGGATTCGCCAGGCAATCACCAGGGCGATTGCGGACCAAGCGCGGACAATCAGGATCCCCGTGCACATGGTCGAAACCATCAACAAGCTCGTGCGCACGCAGAGAAAACTCACGCAGGAACTCAGGCGTGAGCCCACGCCCGAAGAGATTGCCGCGGAAATGAAGATTTCCGTCGAAAAGGTCCAGCAAATCCAAAAGATTGCGCAGGAACCCGTGTCCCTTGAAACCCCGGTCGGGGAAGAAGACGATTCGACCTTGGGCGATTTCGTCCATGACACCGAACTCCCCAATCCCTTGGAATATACGATGAACGAAAAATACAAGGAAGAAATCGACAAAGTCCTGAAGACGCTCACGCCCCGTGAGGAAAAGGTTCTGCGCCTCCGCTTCGGCCTCACCGACGGAAAGCCGCACACACTGGAAGAAGTCGGAAGAGAATTCGGGGTCACGCGCGAGCGCATCCGCCAAATCGAGGCCAAGGCAATCCGCCGTCTCCGCCATCCGACAAGGCAAAAACGCCTCAGCCAATACAAATGAGCCGGCTCTACCGGCCTTTTTTATTGAATAAAAGGGTCTTTTAAGTTATAATATATTGCGGTGGTACCATGATTTCAGAAAGACTAAAATTTATCGCCTCGCTCATCCCCCCCGCAAAAACACTGGCGGATGTTGGTTGCGATCATGGGTTGTTAATCATCGAAGCCTTTGAAAAGTATGGACTGGAATACGCGGTCGCGATCGACAACAAAGAACAACCCCTAAAAAGTGCCCATGAAAACATAAAAAAACATCCCTTCTTTCCGAAAGTCCGCTTCAGCCTTTCGGACGGGCTTGCCGATCTTAAAGAAGGAGAAGCAGAAGCAATCGTGATTGCCGGTATAGGCGGGATTTTGATGACGGAGATATTAAAAAAAGGCCTCGAGCGGCACCGCAAGGCCAAATTCATTCTCCAAGCCAACAGAAATCTGTTCGAACTCCGAAAATTCCTCTATGATGCGAGAATGGAGATCGCGTCAGAGAAGATTATCTTTGAAGATGGGCAGTACTATGAGATAATCGTTTCTCGCGCCGCGAGAAAGCCCCTCAACTATACGGAAGAAGACCTAATTTTCGGTCCCGTGCTGAGGAGGGAGAGGCACCCACTCTTCATCCGGAAACTGGAAGAAGAATTAAAAAGGTATCAAGAAATCGGGTATGAGAATGTCCGGGAGAAAATCGAAAGGATCAAGGAGCAATTATATGAAAATCAAAACGATCGTTGATTACCTTGATAATCGCTTCCCCCATGAGCTCGCCTCGGACATTGATTATGAAAAGCTCGGGCTTGTAATCGGGGACGAGGAATTGGAATTAAAAAACATCCTGCTCGCGCTCGATTTGAATCTTGAGGTCTTGCATGAAGCGATCAATTTCGGAGTCAATTTAATCATCGCCCACCATCCTTTCATTTTCCGGCCGCTTACAAAAATCCATTTCCGAGACAAATACGGAAAAATCCTCGAACTAATGTTTGAAAAGAAGATCTCGCTCTATGTCGCCCACACCAACCTCGACGTCGGGAAGGGCGGAGTTAACGACACTCTGGCCAGGCTTCTGGGAATCCAGGACTTGAACCATGAAGTTGCGAAGGATTCCTTCCTCCGGTACGGAAAAATAAAAGCAGTCTTTCTGAAAGACCTTGCCCGGCAAGTGAAAGAAAAATTGGGTTTGAGCGGGCTGAGAGTTGCCGGGAATCCCGACCAACTGATCCGCTACATCGGGATCGTTGGTGGGTCGGGCGGACGCGAAAGCGACATTGATTTGGCGCTCGCTTTAGGGCTGGATTGTTACATAACTTCAGAAGTGAAGCTATCCGCCGCCCAAAAAGCCGTCGAGAACAATCTCGCCATCATTGAAATCGACCACGGGGTAGAGAAATTCGTGTTTGTGTCACTGGCGGAAGAATTGAAAGAAGAATTCATGCTGGAAGGAAGAATAAAAGTTTCCGAAATCGACCCGGATCCCTTCGTAACCATGAAATGAAAAAGTCGGCTCTTGGCCGACAATTATCTTTCGAGTATTGCCTCAACCGGGCACACTTCCTGGCAGGCGCCGCAATCAATGCAAGCTTCTTCGTCAATTACGTAGATATCGCCTTCGCTGATGCAGTCAACGGGGCATTCCGCTTGACAGGATCCGCAAGCGATACAAGCATCGGTAATGAATCTTGGCATTTCAATCCTCCTCTAAACTGTGTTAATTATATCATTTATTGCTTTAAAGGTAAACAGTTTACAAACATTTTCATTGTTTTTTCTTTGTGTTTGTAGTAAAATTATTATAGTTTAAAACAAAGGAGTGAAGATAATGTTTATTTTGGCGATAAGCATGGCCTGGGGTTGGTTCGTCCTTCTCCTGCTCGGAGTGCTGATCGCGGGAGCGATTATCGGATTTTTCGTATCCAGAAAGGTTTTCCAGGCTTATTTGGAAAAGAACCCGCCCGTGAACGAGAAAATGATCAGAGTCATGATGCAGCAAATGGGAAGGACGCCTTCGGAAAAGCAAGTCAGACAAATCATGGCCTCAATCAATCAGGCAAAAAACAAATAAAGAGTCGCAGCATGCGACTTTTATTTTTTTCTGAAAAGCCTGAATTTGATTTTGTTTTCCGTCCTGTTAAACAAGCGCTTGATGTTCTCATTATGGCGGAAAAAGATGATCAGAAGAATTAAAGTACAGAAAATCGGAAAATAATAATCTATTGGGAGTTTAAGCAAAGGATCAATTCCGACAATATAAAGTATGATGGAAGCTATCAATGTAAGGACTGCGCTCAATAGAGAGCCGAGGGACACATAGCGGCTCGTTATGACGATGCTGAAGAAAGCGACCATCAGGATGGGCAGTAGCCAGGGACAGAATCCAAAGACCGCGCCGCTGCTGGTGGCGACTGCTTTTCCGCCCTTGAATCTCAGGAAAACAGAGCTGGTATGGCCGACCACGGCCAGGAGGCCGTACAGAAGGGGCGTCTCAATCATGTAAGTGGCGGGGATGATTCCGAAGCGGAAGAGAAAAACGAAGATTCCGCCCTTGGTCATGTCCAGGAGGTAAGCCAAAATTGCATATTTCCTCCCGAGGACGCGGCCCACGTTCGTGGTGCCGATGTTCCTGCTTCCGTGATTGCGGACGTCGACGCCCTTGGCTTTTCCGATGATGAAACCAAAGGGGATCGCGCCTACCAAATAAGCGGCCAGAAGCAAGAAAATTTTGAGCGCGGTTTGCATAAAAATCACCTTGTCTTATTATATTATATCCCTCTCCAAAAAACAAGGGAAAAATTAATTTCAAAAAAACGACTTAAACATAGTGCTTAATATATTCAATATTATGAAATTGACATAATTAAAATCAAAAAATATTGATTTACTTTTCGATAAATATATGCTATAATATACTCAAGAAAGGTATGGGATTTATGGCAAGCAAGAAAGTTATTTATGACGAGTCGAAGATTCAGGTCCTTCAGGGTCTGGAAGCGGTCCGGAAACGCCCGGGTATGTACATTGGCAGCACCGATTCGAAGGGTCTGCACCAGTTGCTTTGGGAGATCATCGACAATTCGATCGATGAAGTTTTATCCGGATACGGGGATAACATCCGGGTCATCATCCATAAAGGCAATACCGTCGAGGTCCAGGACAATGGCCGCGGAATTCCGATCGGACTTCACAAGACCGGAGTGCCGACGCCCCAGGTTGTATTTTGTACGCTTCATGCCGGCGGAAAATTCGATTCCAGCAGCGGCTATAAGGTCGCGGGCGGACTCCACGGCGTCGGGGCTTCTGTCGTCAACGCCCTGAGCGAATTTTTGGAAGTCACCATCCAAAGGGACGGGAAAATCTACTATCAAAGATTTGAAAAGGGCGGAGCCGTCATCCTTAAGCCAAAAATCCTCGGCGAAACGAGGAGAACGGGGACCTCAGTTCACTTCAAACCCGACCCCGGTATTTTTTCTTCCACCGTCTTCGATTATAAGCTCTGCGCGCAGAGGCTCAGGGAATCGGCTTATCTTGTCCGGAATTTAAAAATCGAACTCATCGACGAACGGACGGAGGAGTCGGAAACCTTTTGCTTCCAGGAAGGAATTGCGGAATATATTGAGGACCTCAATGCCAACAAGGAACCGATCCACGAAGCGATTTTTCTCGAAGGAGAGAGCCTCGGCATTCATGTGGAATGCGCGCTTCAGTACTGCAAGAAATTTTATTCCGAAAACATTCTTTCTTACGTGAACAATATCAGAACCAGGGACGGGGGTTCTCATGAAACTGGTTTCCGCGCCGCCCTTACGAAAGCCTTTAACGAATATGCAAGAATGCGGGGGCTTTTGAAGGACAAGGATCCGAATTTAGAAGGAACCGATGTCCGGGAAGGCCTCACCGCGATTCTCTCGGTCAGAATCGGGGAGGATAAATTGCAATTCGAAGGCCAAACCAAGAACAAACTCGGGACCGCTGATGCGCGCTTTGCGGTTGAGGCGATTGTCCTTGAAAAGATGAAGTTTTTCCTTGCGGAAAAGGGAGAAATCGCCAACACCCTTGTAAACAATGCCATCCGCGCCGCCAAGGCCAGGGAAGCCGCCAGGAAAGCAAGGGAAGAAGTGCGGATGATCAAACAGAAGGTCGTAAAGACCGCAAATCTTGCCGGCAAACTCACGCCCTGTCAGGAGCGGGACCCGAAAAAGAATGAGTTGTTTATTGTGGAAGGGGATTCGGCGGGAGGAAGCGCGAAACAGGGGCGCGACCGCCGCTTCCAGGCAATTCTTCCCCTCCGCGGTAAAATCATCAATACCGAAAAAGCAAAACCGGAGGAGATCTTAAAGAACGAAGAAATCATCTCCATCATCAATGCCGTGGGCGCCGGCTTCGGCCGCGACTTTAACATCAACCGTGCCAATTATGATAAAGTCATCATCATGACCGATGCCGATACGGACGGTGCTCACATCCAGGTTTTGCTGCTCACGTTCTTTTTCCGTTACATGCGTCCTCTGATTGAAAGGGGCAAGGTCTACATTGCGCTCCCGCCCTTATACAAAATCACCACCAAAACAAAAGTCGATTATGCCTGGGATGATGAGGAACTGAAAACGAAGCTCTCGGCTTTGAAAAACTACACGATCCAAAGATTCAAAGGCCTCGGAGAGATGAATTCCGAGCAACTTTGGGAGACAACCATGGATCCAAAAACGCGGACTTTAATCCGCGTCAACATCGAAGATTTCAACGAGACCGACAACAGGATTGCGATTCTGATGGGAGACAGAGTCGAGCCCAGGCGCGAATGGATCGAAAACAATGTTTCCTTCGAACTGGAGGACAATTTCACTCTGGAAGAGGTAAGCTACGATGAGTAAAACAAAGAAAAAGGTCAATGAATTTATAGAAAAGATCATCGATGAGGAATTGGAGAGCCTCGTCGGGGAGAGATTCGGCCGCTATTCGAAATACATCATCCAGGACCGAGCACTGCCCGACGCCAGGGACGGGTTGAAACCCGTGCAGAGAAGGATTCTTTATGCGATGTACAAGCTGGGGCTTTTCGCCAACAAACCCTATAAGAAAAGCGCCCGGATCGTGGGGGACGTCATCGGAAAATACCATCCCCATGGCGACACATCGGTCTATGAAGCGCTCGTACGCCTTTCCCAGGATTTCAAAATGCGCTTGCCTCTGATTGACATGCACGGAAACAACGGCAGTATCGACGGGGATCCCCCGGCCGCCATGCGCTATACGGAGGCTCGGCTTTCGAAATATGCGGAATACTTATTGCAGGACATCAATAAAAGAACGGTCGGTTTCATTCCCAATTTTGACGACGCGGCATATGAACCGACGGTGCTTCCGGCAAAATTCCCAAACCTCCTGGTGAACGGTTCGTCCGGTATCTCCGCGGGTTATGCCACCGAAATCCCGCCCCACAACATTGAAGAAATCATCCAGGCGGTGATTTATAAACTCAACCACAAACGCGCCACTCTCGCTGATCTGATGAAAATCGTCAAGGGACCAGATTTTCCGACCGGGGGCATCGTCCAGGGTCTCAACGGCATCCGCAAAGCCTACGACACTGGCCGCGGGAAAATCATCATCAAGGCAAAATCCAAAATCGTCGAGAAGAAGAACCTCAACCAAATCGTTATCACCGAGCTCCCCTATGGCGTGAACAAGGCAAATTTGGTCAAAAAAATGAGCGAAGTGTACGTAAAGCACAATATTGACGGCATTCTCGACATCCGTGACGAAAGCGACCGCGAAGGCTTGCGGATCGTCGTTGACGTGCGGAAGGATGCAAATACGGAAGACATCTTGAATTTCTTCTATAAAACCTCCGACCTGCAAATCAATTACAATTTTAACATGGTCGCAATCGCCAACAAACGGCCGGTGATGATGGGTCTGAACGAACTCCTCGATTGCTACATCGCCCATCAAAAAGAAGTCATCACCAACAGAAGCAATTATGAACTGGCTGCGGCTAAGAAGCGGCTTCACATCGTCGAAGGTTTGATCGAAATGGTGTCGATTTTGGATGCCGTGATCCAAACAATCAGGAGTTCGGACAATAAGCGCCATGCCATAGAGAATTTGATTTCCACCTATAATTTCACCGAAGCTCAGGCAGAAGCGATCGTCATGCTCCAACTTTACAGGCTCACGAACACCGATATTGTTTTGCTTGCGGAAGAGAAAGAAAAGCTTGAGCAACAAATCGAAGAACTGAGCGACATTCTTGCGAACGAAAGCTCGCTCATTAGAGTCATCAAAAAAGAACTGAATGCCACTTTGAAAACACTCTCCTCCCCCAGAAGGACTGTGATTGAAGACAAGATTGACGATGTGAAAATCGAAATCAAGGATCTGATCGCAAAAGAGGATTACCACATCCTCGTCACCCATGACGGTTATTTGAAGCGCATGACTCCCAGAGCCTATCAGGCAAACGAAGAGATGAAACTGAAGGAAGGGGACACGATCATCGCCAATTTCAAGATGACTTCCCTCGACACCCTCCTCCTCTTCACAAATCTTGGGAATTACGTCTTCATGCCCGTTCAAAAAATTCCCGAGGTGCGGCCCCGGGACATGGGCTATAACATCAGCACGCTCGTGTCGATCGACCCCGATGAGAGAATCATTTTCTCGGTTCCGGTTTCCGATTTCGACGAAGACCGCCATTTGTTGTTCACGACCAAGAAGGGGCTCATTAAAAGAACGCCTTTGAAAAACCTCTATGCGGTCCGCTATTCTCGGGCATTAATCGCAACAAAAATCCGCGAGGATGACGAGTTGGTGAGTGTCGACATCAGCAGGGAAGGAGCAGAAGAAGTCCTTGTCTGCACCCGCTTCGGCTACATTAACCGCTATGATGCATCCGAAATCCCGGTCATGGCTCCCCCTGCTTTCGGAGTCAAAGCCCTCGAGATGAAGAGCCGGACCAATGACGAAGTGACGGGCGCCCATTATTTCACGGAAAAGGATCTTTTGGTCCTGCTCACGCAGAAAGGAAATCTCAGAAGAATGCGCCCAGGCGAAATACTCAAGGGCCGCCGCGTCAATGTCGGAAAACAATATGTGCCGATGACAAAGAACCGCAGCAACGAAATCATCTCTTCTTTGGTCATCCATCACAAGAATGCCAATCTTGACCTTGATGCCTATGTCTATGGTTCTGACGGACATCAGCCGCTCGATTATTCCCAACTCAGAAATGCGACGGCGCCCTCGGGCAGGAAAATCCTCAAGAAAAATATCGGAAATCCGGAAAAGCTGGTCATCACCTTAAATAATGACGATTTTTCCTGATAATTTTCCGGAAACCAAAAGGAGCTGCATATGAGCACAGTATTGAACATAGAACGTTTCATCATACCGAACGATGTCGTCGTACAGCTTGCGAATATTTACCGGTGGACCGGCAAAAATGCACATTTTTCCGAAATTATGAAAACTGATATGGAGCGCATCGTGCGGGCGACCGTGGAACGGGATTCCTATTTTCTGATGAAGATCTTCAATCTCAATCTGACGGAAGCGCGGGCGCGACTGATCATCACGAAGAATTCAAAGCCGCGCCTGAAAGATGAAACCACGCTTTCGCGGATCAAAGAGATGCTCTTGGTCATCCAAAACAATTACAAAAAACTCCGGCACCAAAGCAATGATTTGCTTGATCTTGCTAATTTTCTTTTTTCCCATTTCCATGGAATCAAATTCGACTATGAGCAAACCGACAAAAAACATGTCTTAAAAAGTCAGGCTCACAGAAGCAAACGTTTGCTTTTGGACAAAGTCAACGAAGAAGTGGAGAGCATTGCGGAAAGGGGAAGTTTTGAAAAACTGGCGCTTTACCTGAACTTCTTCATTGATTTTTATAACATCGCCCCCTTTACCGAAAAAAACAACGAAATTGCGCTCTTTTTGCTCTATCTCTTGCTTTTGAAAGCGGACATCGAGGCATTCCGCTATGTCAGTTTCTTTGAGAAACTCCACGAAAACATTACCGAATTTGAAAAGGAAGTCAAAAACGCGAGTTTCAATTGGAAAGAGGGTTTTGCCCAAACCATGGGTTTCATCCGTTTCATGCTGAAACTGATCTTGGAAGCTTATGAAAAAACGGATGAGATTGTAAAAGACTATCAGTTTGACGCAAATCTCAATAAAAGCTATAATATCGAAAACACCATCCATAAACTTCCGGAAATCTTTTCAAAAGATGAAATCAGAATCTTGCACCCTTTCGTGAGCGATTCTACTATCAACCGGACATTGATAAAGCTGAGGAATGAGGGGTTAATCAAACCTTTAGGGAAAGGAAGATCTGCCAAATGGGTGAAGATCGCTCGGAACAATGACCATGAAAAAAACTGATTATCACAACCATACCTCTCTATGCAGGCATGCGCGCGGCATGCCCTGGGATTATGTTAAAAGAGCCGTGGAACTCGGTTACGAAGAAATCGGCATCAGTGACCACGGACCCTTATTGGATGATTTTTTCATCAGGATGACGATGAAAGAATATGAGGAGGTCTATCTTCCCGCTCTTGAAAAAGCGCTAGCGGAGTTTAAAGGTCAAATCAAAATTTATCGCGGCCTGGAAATCGAATACCTTCCCAACCAAGTCCGGCATTACGAAAAACTATTGGAAGATTTGGATTATTTGATTCTCGGCCAGCATTTTCTCATCAGCCATGGAAAATTAATTGATGTCTACGGCAGTCTCGACGAAGACCACTTAGATGCATATGGGGAAAGCGTCGTCCAGGCCTTGGAAAGCGGTTATTTCCGGATTCTTGCCCATCCCGACATTTTCCTCTTCAATAACCAGCACTGGAATGAAAAAACAGAAACTGTTGCCAGGCGCATCATCGAGACCGCGGTCAGAACCGAAACCTTCCTAGAAATCAATGCCAATGGTTTCAGAAGAAAGAAAATCCTGAATCAGGATGGGGAAGCTGTCCTCCCCTATCCCAGAAAAGAATTTTGGAATCTAGTCCGGGAATATCCGGGAGCGAAAATCCTGATCGGCGAAGACAACCATTCTCCGGAATACATGGGGGACCGGGCGGTGAGGCATGCGCTGAGGTTTGCGGAGGAATTAAATCTCAAAGTCAGGGAGCGTTTATTCGATGTTTAGTATCAACAAATGGAAGCTTGTATATCTCATAATCGGAGTCATAGGGGTTTTTGTCCTGGCTTATTTTGAAATCACGGGAAGATTCCAATACCCCATCATCATCCTTTACGCATTACTGTTCTTCATTCTGACTTTTTATTTGCACAGGGCAGAAAAAAACAAAATCATGAAATTGCAACTCATCTACATCCATGATTTGGAACCCTTAATCTATTTGAGCGAATATGAAAAATACAATAAACGTCGCCTTCGTTCCAAAACTTTCAAAACCCTTGACAAAATCAATTCCGTTGTTATCTTAATCGATGCCGGCGAAATAGAAGAAGCGCATCGCCTGCTCATGGAACTTACGGAAGAGGAACCAGAATTTGGAATATTTCTCCGCTTTTGGTTCTACAATGCCTGGATCCATTATTTTGACCAAATTGACGACCTTCCCAGAATGAAGGTCCTCTTGGAAGAAATAAAAAAACTCCTTCCCCTTTTTCCG
>FZPS01000139.1_pt477 | contig 17892 bp, 19 predicted proteins | sample 1817821 | NCBI WGS metagenome assembly FZPS01 (sample SAMEA104158645, study PRJEB21678) | metagenome | place: Germany | collected 2015-04-21
GGGACGTATTAAAAGCGTTGTTTGACTTGTATTACAAGCTTAAAAGCGCGTCCAGCAACCTGGGTATAGCTGTGGCGGGTGTGGAAGAAGCGGCGAAAACCGCGCCTGAAAAGTACAAGCGCGAATTGCAACTGTATAGTGACATGCTCGAGTCTGCTGGCGACCTGGTCGACGCTTGCGAAGTGGCAGTATATGCGCTTCGACGAGAGGTTGAAGTTCGATGAGTGTTATTCCAATCCGGTGTGCAGGGTGTAGGAAAGTTTTGCACGTTGCGAAAACTTCGAGCCTATTCGACCTCAGACAACGGGCGGCCGTATCCGATTTATTGCAGTGACTGTTACATGCCGACTTTTCAAGGGAGCGACAAGAAATGAGTACTGAAACTAGCCTGTGTCCTGTGACGGGTAAACCCCTGCCCGGCGGATATTATCTGCACCCTAGTGTGGCAACGCAAATACGGAAGAACGCGCGTCGCATCCCTGGCTTGTATGATGACGCTTTACGCCACGTTGGGGGAGCATCTAAAATTTCGGATGGCACGCCAGGCGCTGGCCAGCATGGTGACCGCGTATTGTGGTCACTCCTCCCAGACCTACAGTTGATTGAGGAAGACACGGTTACGGCTGCCCGCCTGGCCGGGATGCCCAGGTGTTCACCGTCTATCAAGGACGCGGCCGTATGGCTACAACACAACGCGGACGAGGCGACCCGGTGTGTGCAGGCCAGTCGCGTCTACTACCTGTTGAAAAGCGTGGCGCGCAGGCTAACGACAATGGTTGACCGGCAGGCAGGCCGCCGCCTCGTCATATGCCCACAGTGTTTAACGAAAGCGTACATAAGTATTGGCCGCCTCCAGGTCCAGTGTTTGGAGTGCGGCACGCAGGTTGATGTGGAGGATTCCAACGCGGACCTACGCGAACAAGGCTTGTACAGGTATATGCGTAAAGACCTAGCTCTCGACTATGTGGAGATGGTTACGGGCGTGCGTGTAACCAAGCGCCAGTTGAAACACTTACGAGACAAAGGCTTAGTGTCGTTCGTCGGCCAACCTAGGTTTGCGCACTATCAGCCTAATGAGATTATTCAAGCACTACAGCAGTCGCAGATACGCAAAACCATGAACAGTTGACACCTTGTGTCCATATAGTGTGGTATGCTTAACGCAACGCGTTAACCGTATGTTTTAGGGGGCGCGCTTATTTTTAATTCAACTTCATAAAACAGTTTGAGGCCAGGAATCACATAGGCGAGTTCCTGGCCTCACGTGTGTGTGAGAGGGGCCCGCGTGACTGTAGTGAAACAGAAACGGCGCAGGGGCAGGGCCGCCCGCTACTCTAAGGCTGCGAACGCTGCTAAAACTATTGCCGGGTTTGGTCATGATTTGGATATCACGTTCGCTTTGACGAACGGGCAATTCAGTCTCCTAGATTTGGTTGAAGCCACGCTAGACATTACCGGGCCGGCTGACGTGCTAATCTCCACGTGGTCAGCCGGGTTTTACGACATTGACCGGGCTGAAAAGTTTCGCGGAAACGGGCTCATGCGGACCGTCCGGTTCATCATGGATTCTTCCGATAAGCGGGGGCAAGCGAAAACCGGGGACATTGCCAGCCTGTTCGGTGAGGATGCGATCCGCGCCACTCGGACGCACGCGAAATTCGTAACCATAACCAACGAGTCCTGGAACGTGGTTATTCAAACGTCAATGAACCTGAACAAGAACCCGCGTAACGAACAGTTCAGCATGATCGACTGCCCTGTTACTGCTGGGAAGATTCTCGAGATAGCTGACGCACTGTGGCGCGAACTGCCACCAGGCGCAACCTACGACAGGGACCTCGCGTATTTGAAAACCGTGGAGTCCGTGCCCTCCATTGAGGGTGTGGAGATGACGCAGCGGATAGAGATGGGAGACAAAATCCTATGACCGCTCCAGACCACCTGCCTAAGCGCGTAGCCCAAGTGTGGGACGAAGTCGAAGCAGCATTCACCACTGCAGCTTTCGACCGACTCAACAAGCAGAACTTGGAAGCCTACTGCGGCCAAGTTGCCACCATGCGGGAAGCCCAAGAACGCGTAGACAGGGAAGGAATTATTATTGCGGACGCGAAAGGCGACCCAGTAGAACACCCAGCCATCGGCATAGGTAAACGCGCACAAGAACAAATCCGCGCCTGGGGTACGGAGTTTAAACCGAAGACCAGGTGACCAAAGATTAGGGGAGCGGGTAGGCCGCGTCGGGGGTCGGTACTCCCCCTCCCCTACCATGTGGGGCACCCCTAGGGGAATGTAGGGAGACGTGACTACCCTGGGGGCCACCCCACACCCCGCCATGTAGGGAGACAAGAGAAGTGCGTAAACCTCGACGGACTGACCGACAATGGGTAAGACTTCGAGACGAACTACTTACCCGAGCCCGCGCCACCCACCAACCCTGCGCCATTTGCGGCCAGGCGATCAACTACGCGGCGAAACCAAACGAATACGATGCACCCAGCGTTGACCACATTCACCCATGGTCGAAGTACCCAGAGTTGCGACTCGACCCAGCGAATCTGCAAGTCGCGCACCGTGAATGTAACGCTCGGAAGTCCAACAAGGACAGGCTGTTTCCCTCGATAGGGAACCAGTCCAGGCAGTGGGGAACGTTGCAAGCGCATAAACAGTTTTGAACCCGGCCTGCAAAGGTTCCCGTCTTGGTTTTTAGAATTTTTAGATTCTGGTTTCTCCCTTAGATGGGGGTAGGGGGGTCGGAATCTTAACAGACGCCTGTGGCGGATTAGAGGGGCGTTGGGTAGGAGACTCCCTCCCCCCGAGCCTTATGCGGGGGACGCGCGTAATTAGAGGTAACCATTTTTTTTGAGAGGAGATAAGGGGCACGTGGATAAACGGACTGTAAACCGTGTAGGTCGTTCGAGTGTGTATGAGATGACGAAGGAAGCGCTCGCGTCTGCTGATTGGTTGACGAAGGCTGATCATGGGACTATTCGTGTCCTTCTCCAGGTGGCTAGCGTTTTGGATGATCCGGATTTCCCGATCGTGGATGGCCGGTTTGATAACGTTTCGCAGTCGACTTATTTGAAGTACTGTCAGGAGCTTGGTTTGACGGTGGCTGCGCGTGCTGTGAAGGAAGAGAAGAAGGACGCGAAAGAGTCGAAGTTGGAGCAGTTACAGAAGGGTGCGAAGGCGCTGCGCGTGGTCAGCTGATCGGCATGGCTGAAACTTTGTTTGGGAATACTAAGCCGAGGGTTTTCACTGCTCCTTTGGCTCCCCTGGAACCTCGCAACAGTGTGACGGAGGCGCGGACGCTGGGTTATAACTGCATTGACTTCGCGGAGTCGATGTTGGGGATTGACTTGTTTCCTTGGCAGAAGTGGCTTCTCGTTCACGCGTTGGAGTTGGATGAGTCTGGTGTGAAGTTCCGGTTTCGCACTGTGATTATTCTGGTGGCTCGTCAGAATGGCAAGAGCACGCTGGCGCAAGTGTTGTCCCTGTGGAGCATGTATGTGTTGGGCGTTGATCTGGTGTTGGGGACTGCGCAGGATTTGGACACGGCTGAGGAACTGTGGTCTGACGCGGTAGATCTGGCAGAGTCTACTGAGGGCCTAGCTGAACTTGTTGAGACTGTGGTTAGGACGAATGGTAAGAAGAGTTTGAACCTGGTTCCGGGCCCGCGTTACAAGGTTCGTGCGTCTACTCGTAAGGGGGCGCGCGGTTTGACTGGTGACCTTATTTTGTTGGACGAGTTGCGTGAGCATACGAATTGGGATGCTTGGGGTGCAATCACTAAGACGACGCGTGCGAAACGCCGCGCACAAATTTGGGCGCTGTCGAACGCGGGCGATGACTTTTCGGTTGTGTTGATGACTCAACGTAGGAAAGCTCACGCTCTTCTCGGTGACCCGGATGGTATTAATGAGGAATATTCTAAGGGTGTTGAGGGCTTGCCTGGCTCGTATGACGTGGATGATGCGGCGATTGACGCTTCCGCGTTGGGTTTGTTTGAGTGGAGTGCCGCACCGGAGCGGACGATTTTGGATCGTGCTGGGTGGTGTGAGGCTAACCCGTCGCTTGGTTACATGATTGATGAGTCAACGATGGCTGCGGAAGCGGCTACCGACCCGGCTCCCGTGTTTCGTACAGAGTCTTTATGCCAGTGGGAGCTTGGAGGTTTGCAGGGTCCGTTTGCTAATGGTGCGTGGGAAGCGTGTGCGGACGTGACTGGTGAGATCGCTGAGGATTCCCCGCTTGTGTATGGGGTGGACGTGTCTTGGACGCGTGACATGGGTTGGATCGCGGTTGGTGGTAAACGTGTGGATGGGCGTGTGCAGGTTGAGATCGCGACCGCTCGGCCTGGAGGTGCGTGGAGTGAGTGGATTCCCGCCTGGTTTGAGCCTTTAGCTGATGAGGACAACCCGGTGCGGATTGTGGTTCCTTCGCGTGGTCAGAACCCGGTTGCGGCGATTATCCCTTTACTTGAGGAAATGCCGGGCGTTGAAGTGGTGAAGTGGGGCGGCTCAGATTTCACGACTGGTTGTGGAATGTTTTACGACCGTGTGATGGCTGCGGACCCGGAGGCTAAAGGGGATGTGGCGAAGCTGTTGCCACTTGCGCACAGGTCGCAGGAAGCGTTGAATCTTGCGGCGGGTACTGCCGCTCAGCGTGCGACGGGTGACGGGTGGTATTGGGACCGGCGTAACAGTCCGCAGGATGCGTCTCCGTTGATTGCTTGCACCGGTATTGTGTGGGATTTGCTTCGAGTGCGTGATGACGTGCCGAAGCCGAGTATTTATGAAAGCGGAGTTTACGACCTCGTATAAGCGGGGTCTTTTTGTTTGGGAGGGAGCCAGGAGTGAACCAGAAGATTTTTAAGCGTTTCGTCGGGAAGACTGTTCGTGTGCCGTTTAATGGCTCTTTCCTAGACGGTCGTCTCGTAGCTGTTCATGAGAAGTGGCTGGAGCTCTCTAACTGTGAACAGGAAGGCAATAAGGCCGCGGGCGTGTTTTTGATTACGATGCCGGAGTGGATTCAGGTGGTTGACTAGTGCCTATTTTTAAGCCTTTAGAGCCTGACAACCGGCAACATCACGCGTTCGTTGAGGTTGTTGACCCAGGTGTCGACCTGATCGACTACCGTCCAGGCGACTGGGAACCACTCGAGGTGTTTCGCACCCAGCCTTCTGTTCGTAAGGTTGTCGAGTTTATTGCCGCGAACGTCGCTTCCGTGCCTTTGCATGTGTATAAGCGTGCGAGTGATACGGACCGTGAGCGCATTTTGCAGGGCCCACTAGCGGAACTGATTAAATCACCGTCCGTAGCGCGTGAGGAGGGCCCGGTCGCGTTTTGGGAGCGCTTCCTAACTGACTGGTTGTTGTTTGACCGTGCGGTTGCGTTTATTGATCAGGTGAATGTGAAGCTCATGCGGATTCCCCCGAGTGAGTACAAGCTTCGTGTGAATCGTTTTGGCTTGGTTTATCGTGTAGACGTGTCTGACGGTGACGGGGGTTGGGAGAAGCTTGATCCGGAGAATTTCTTGATCATGACTGGATACTCCACGTCACATTCGAGCGGTTATTCCAGGGTTCGTACGTTGGAAAGCTTGTTGCGTGAACAGGCTGAGGGTGTCGAGTACCGGTCGAAGGCGATGCAGAAGGCTTTGACTCACACTGGCATTGTGGAGCGTGAAGAAGCCTGGCCGACCGTGGAAGCCAGGAAGAACTTCTTGGAGTCCCTGCGCAGGTTTGACTCCTCTGGTAAGGATGCGGGTAAAACCATGCTGCTTGATGAGGGTATGAAGTGGCGTGATCGTGCGTTGCCGGCTGGTAAGACGGATGAGGCTGTTTTGCAGGCTCGTCAGTTGACGGATGCGGAGGCTTGTTCGCTGTTTAGGATTCAACCGGAGATTTTGGGTATTCGTCCTGGCACTTTTGCGAACATGGAAGCGTTCAGGCAGGCGTTGTATCGGGATAATTTGGGTCCTTATATTACGAAGTGGGAAGAAACTCTCGCGCCACTGGTTGATGTGTTTGGTGAGCCTGGCGACTATGTTGAAGCGAAGCTTGAGTCTAAGCTTCGTGGCTCGTTTGAGGAGCAGGCGCGCATCATGCAGTCTGCTACGGGCGCGCCTTGGCTTACTCGTAATGAGGCGCGCGCTATGCAGAACAAGCCCGCGATTGAGGGTGGTGACGAGCTGGTTGTGCCGCTTAACGTGCTGATTGGCGGCCAGGCTTCCCCTAGGGATTCTGCACCACCACTACGAAGCGCACCTCGCGTTGATGGTATGAAGGAGTCTGATCGTCCTGGTTTGAAAAGCAGGGACTGGGAGCATGAAGGCTACCAGGAAGTGTTTCAAGCCCAGTTCAAACGTTTCTTCGACCGGCAAGAACGCAGCATCCTGTCCTCACTGAACGCGAAGGCTGACTGGTGGGATGAGGAGCGCTGGAATAAGGAATTAGCGGATGACTTGTTTGGCTTGGCTTTGGAGATTACTAGTGAGATTGGGCAAGGCCAAGCGCGAGCATTGGGTTTTAGCCCTGATGATTACGACGTTGAACGCACTGTGAATTTTCTTAAGACGGTCGCTAGGAATCGGGCTGAGTGGGTGAACGCGGCGACTAAGAAGAAACTCGACGAAGTACTCCAACAGGCTGATGAGGTGTCTGACGCTGTGACGGGCGTGTATGAGGAAGCTCGGAATGCTCGCACTTTGTCGGCTGGTAACGCACTGGTTGCGGCCTTGGCTGGGTGGACGGCTACGGAAGTAGTGCGACAAAACGTTGGCTCTGGTGGGTCTAAAACGTGGTTGACGAATTCAGGCAACCCGAGGCCCTCCCATGCGGCGATGGACGGTGAAACCGTTGGAGTCAACCAGGCGTTCAGTAACGGCATGCAGTGGCCCGGCGATCCTGTTGGTGGTGTTGACCAAGTCGCGGGGTGTTGTTGTGGTGTGGAAGTTCAGGTAGGAGATTACTAAGGCTATGAATGTGCAAAAGAAGACGGTTAGTTTTGAGGTGAAGAGCTCCGATGAGGATCGGGGCTTTTTTAGTGCGTACGTGTCTACGTGGACGCGCCAGCCCGACTCGTATGGTGACGTGATCGTAAGAGGAGCTTTCACGAACACGCTCGCAGAATGGGCTGAATCTGGGTTCAACATTCCCGTTTTGTGGAATCACAACGATTATGATCCGAACATGTTTCTTGGGCATGTGACCAAAGCAGTTGAGGACGATCACGGCTTGTATATTGAAGCGATTTTGGATTTAGATAATCCGACTGCCGTGCAGGTGTATCGCACGATTAAAAACCGCAGGGTTAATCACATGTCGTTCGCTTTCCGCATTCGGGAAAGCGAGTTCATCACTGAGGATGGGGAAGAAAAACACGAACTGCGAGAACTCGAACTGTTGGAGGTTTCGATTGTTCCGCACCCGGCGAACATGGACACGTCAATCGAGTCAGTGAAGGCGGCTAAGAGCTTCACGGACGAACAGTTAGCCGTTTTGAAAGAGTTTTCTGACCAGCTTTTGGCTGGGAAAGAAAGTCACACCTCTGAGAAGGAGGAAGCGGACAGTAACACTAAAACAGGGGACGAGGCCGAAGGTAAGTCTGCTGTGAATGTGGAGGCTGTGGCGCGTATTAAAGAAAGAATCGATAGCCTCACCCGGTAAGGGGGTAGGGGCAAGTTTTTTGGAAGGAAAAAGGGTTATGCCCACTATTGTTGAACAGCGCGCACAGCTTGTTAAGGCGGCGCAAGAAGCGGCCACACTTTTGGACACTGATCCAAGTGAGGAAAACATTAAGAACGCCACGGAAGCGGCGGACGCTTTGGAAGCATTTGAGAAACGCGTTTCTGACGCTGAAGCCGTGTCCGCACGTTTTAAGCAAATGAACCTAGACGCGTCCGATGATGTGAAGGTAGAGGCTAAGGCGCGGGAGCGTGAAGCCTCAACGTTTGGTGAACGCTACATCAAGTCAGACGAATTCAAGCACTTCCAGGCAAAGAACCCTAGTGGCGTGGGTACCGGCGGGCTCGTTCACTTGGAGCGAGTGCGCGTCGGGTCCATGCAGGACTATTTGCATGGTCGCAAGGCGCAAGGTGAAGTGATCGGAACGCCAGTATCGCACCCGACTGAAGTGCGTTACCCGACGGTTGACATGGTTCAGCGTCGTCCCCTGTCACTGCTTGACTTGGTGTCTCGTGGTACGGCGCAAGGCGATTTCGACTATGTGCAGGTCGTGGAAGCGTCAAATAATGCGGCTGTCGTGGCTGAAGCTAAGACCGCTTCGGATGGTTTGAAGCCTACTTCTGACTTGACGACCCAGTTGGAGACTGCGAAAGCGTACACATACGCGGACGGGTACACGGTGACGAACCAGATGCTGTCTGACGCTCCCGCGTTCGCGTCGTTCATGAACGCGCAGTTGGCTTACAACCTGGACACCGTGATTGAGGACAAGCTCCTCAACGGTACGGGGTCTGAAGGTGAGCCGAAGGGTATTCTGCACACTACGGGCGTGCAGGAAATTGAAGCGGCTGGTAGTGAAGCCATGCAACTAATCGAAGCTGTACGCAAGGCTAAGACTAAGCTGCGTGCGCATAACGCGGTTCCGCAGGCTATTATTCTCAACCCTGAGGATAATGAGAAGATCGACCTGCTACGTGACGGGAATGAACGTTTTTACGGTAATGGGCCGTTTGGTGTAGGACCGGGCACCCTGTGGGCTATGCCGATTGTCGAGTCTGAACTGATTGAAGCTGGCACTTCGTTGCTCGGTGATTTCAACCAGGTCGCACTACTTGACCGTGAGGGCTTGTCTATCACCGCGTTTAATCAGCATAAGGATTATGCGCAGCGAAACCTTGTGTATGTGCGTGCCGAGTTGCGTGCTATCCAAGCGATTTGGCAGCCGGCTCACCTGGTTCACATTGTGCAGGGAGTCTAAATGGCTAATTCAACGATGGTGACGCTTAAGGGCGTGCGGTACAGGGTTGAGGACGCGGTTGCGCGTGGCCTTGTAAAACCTGAGGAGCCTGGGAAGGTTGAGGAACCGAAGAAGGCTCCACCGCGTGCAAATAAGGCCGTGAAACCGGCTAACAAGGCAAGCAAATAAACAGTACTAGGGGGTTGGGGTTGATAATGGTTGAAAAAGGTTTCGCCACGGGTCAGCAAGTGGTGGACGCGTCGAAAGGTGCGGTAACTATTGGTGACCCGCGTGTCGCCCCGATCGTTGAGGCTGTGAGTGCGGCCATCCGCCGTTACTGCGGTTGGGTGGTCGCACCACAGGTGGAAGAAACCCTCACCCTCGACGGGCATGGTGGTGACACAATCCACCTGCCGTCGTTGCACGTAGTAGACGTGTCTAACCTCAGCTTGGAGGGTAGGGAAATACCGGTCGAAGACTACGACTGGAGCGAGGCAGGCATGATCCGCCTGCGTCACAGTCAGGTTCCAGACCGGTTTCGGAGCGTGCAAGTCACATTGACGCACGGATATGAGACTGCTCCGGACTTGTCGCAAGTGTGTGTCCAGCTGGCGTTGAACGCGTTGTCTTCCCCCATGGGTGCAACGCGGGAGCAGGCTGGGCAGGTTAGTGTGTCGTGGGCTTATAACGAAGGCGTGTCAGGTGGTCTAACTTTGACGGCGCGGGACCGGGCGTTGTTGGACCGGTATCGGCTTCCTAGCCTCGCGGGAGGATCATACTAATGCATGTTTCGTTTGCTACCCAGAAAGTGGCAAGGCTCCGCCCGCAGCGCGTTGAAGAGTGGGGTCAAGAGGTTGTCGACTGGAGTGATGTTGACGAACTCGAGATTGACGGTTGTGTTGCGTATGGGCTCGCGAGCGTTGAGATGGAGTCCGGCAGGGACATTACTGGGTCCACCGTCCAGTTGATTGCCCCGTTTTATGCGGACATTAAGGGAGGGGACCGTATCAAGTATGACGGTGCGGTTTACGAGATTATTGGTGAACCGCAAGCGCAGCGCTCCCCCACGGGGAGTATTTCTAACTTGGAGATCATGTTGAAGAAGTGGGTGGGGAAACAATAAATGGCTAGGAAAGCTAAGCCGTTGAAGATGGGTCAGAACGTGCGTTTGAAGCTCAACACGGCTGGAGTGCGGGAGTTAATGTTGGGTGATGAAATCGCTGGTGATGTTCAACGGCGCGCGAAAAAGGTAGCTGCGAAAGCGGGTCCTGGGTTCGTGGCAGAGCAGGATACGCTGCGCAGGGTCCGTGCTGGTTCACGTGTTGTGACTCGTACGGAAGCTGCGAAACGCACGCAAATGAAGCACAATGTGCTTGTTAAGTCTTTGGATGCGGCAAATGACCGGTAACGATTTCATTGGTGCAACCATTCAAGAACTTGCAGAGGTTTTGGGTGTGCGTACTGTTGGCCAACAACCTGACGACGACACGGTGGTTGATAGCCCGTTGTTGGTTGTTGAACGCGTAGGCGGAACTGCTGACGAACGCGGCATTCGTGACACGCCACTTGTTGAAGTGTCAGCCTGGAATGTTAGTAAGAAGAAGTCTTATGACCTTGCTAACCAAGCCCGCAAAATACTATTAGAGCTTCCCCCGAGGTTTCGGGGGTTTTTTGTTTACCGCACCCAGGATGTTTCTGGTGTGGAATACGCGCCCGCAACCGCGTCGCGCGCGTACAGGCATCGAACCACGATAGCTATCACCATTAGGGGAATGGCTTAACGGTTTGGTGTTAAACAAGCGTCCAGCAGGGTGTTGGGCGCTTTTCTTTTGCACACATATGGGAGGGTGCGATGTTTAAAAATGTTAAAGCGGAGAACGCGCGCATATTCGGTTCAGACGATGATTCAGTCGCTATCGGTGACTCACTAGAATCTATACTCCCCGAAGGCCTTGAAGCCCTAGGAGCAGAGTTCGAAGAAGTTGGCTGGCTAGGTGACGAAGGCATCGGCTTCTCGCCTGAAGACTCCGTTGACAAGTTTTACGGGCATCAAGGTGGACGCGTCGTGCGTACGAAGATGACTAGCTCTGAGACCACGTTTACGTTCCAAGCTTTGGAGTCGAAGCTTTCTCATGTTGGTCTTGCCATGTCGATTAAGAAGAGTGAGACCACTGAGGGCGGCGTGACGAAGCACACTATGGGGGCGCGTGAAGTCGTGCGTCGCCCGTTCGTGATTGACACGTATGACGGCGAATTCCACTACCGGTGGGTCGTTCCCATTGGGGAGATTGGGGAGCGCACAGAGTTCGCCTTGTCGAAGGGTGATATCACTGCGTGGGAGTTCAATGTCGAGATCATTGGTGACTTCTATTTGATCACGAATGATCCGGCAATGGCCGTAGCTGAGGCTGGCGCGTAACTAATAAGCGGGGTTTGGCCGTGTCTTAGCCTTTCGGGGTAGTTGTTTCCTCCACCCTGGGCGCGGCCAAATCCTCAACAACAGTAGGGGTGGAGGAACTTTATATGAGTGTGGAGGAAAAATGACTGCGAAAAACGATGCTGATAAGCATTTGACCGAACCTACCTGGAAGGTTCCTATCTTCCTGGAAGCGGAGGAAGCAGCCGAGTTAGAGGAAAAGTTCGCTAAGAAGCGGATCGACTTCTACGGTATTGAAGTAGATATTGACCCTGGCGTGCTGGTTGACCGGGATTTTATGGAGGGTGACGCGGCTGAGATGCCGTTGACTGACATGCTTCCCCGTCTGGTTCCTGACGAGAAACAGCAGGAGCAACTGCTCGCGTTGTGTCATGACGGGGAGCGGATTAACCAAGTTTACGTGGGGAAGATGGTTGAGAAGCTGATCGCCAGGAGTTCGGGAAACTGAATTGGTTCCTGTACTTGTTAGAGCGGGATTTTTACAGGGACCAGTTAGAAGCAGACTTCCAGCATTATTACGGCTTGGACTTGCGTGACTTGTTTACGGGGAAGTTGTCGTTTCGGCGTGCGGCTGTGTTGACGGCTGGCCTGCCTCCAGGCGCTGGCATTCGGCGCTTGTATGGGGGTGAATCCGCATGGTCGGACGAAACCACGCTAATAGCCCAGCTGGTTGACCTGGTGGCGAACTTGTCGTATCAGCTGGCTGGGGGTAAGGGCGCTAGGCCGAAACCGTCACGTCCGCCGGAAGAACACCACGTTGAACAAGAGCAGGCCCGCTCTGAACGCATAGCCGCGAAAGCAAGACGTTTCGTGGAGCGCTTCGGCCGGTAAACGCTAAAACTTTTTTTGTGAATTCAATATGAGGAGAGGGGAGCCCAGGCATGGCTTACGAAGTGGCAACAGCTTACGTGTCGATCGTTCCTTCGATGAAAGGCATTCAACGCAGTGTCGCTGAAGAACTCGGCGGCGTGGACAGGCAGGCCACTAAGTCTGCTGGGCTCATCTCCCGCACAGTAGGTAAGAGCCTTAAGAAGGTCGGCAAGATTGGTGTAGCGTCAATCGGGGGCATGGCCGCTGGCCTTGCAGGTATGGCCGCTAAAGGTGGGTTTAATCGTGCCCTCCAGATTGAGGGGGCGCAGACGAAGCTTGAGGGCATGAAAATGTCAGCGTCTCAAGTCGAAGCTGTCATGGGTGACGCTCTTAAGAGTGTTAAGGGCACGGCGTTTGGGATGGGGGACGCTGCCACGGTTGCGGCCCAGTTGTCTGCGGCTGGAGTCCAGTCTGGGAAAGACCTTGAAGGCGCGTTGACTTCGGTAGCGGATATAGCCCAGCTGTCGGGCTCTTCCATGACCGAAGTTGGGAACATTTACGGGAAGATTGCTGCTAAGGGCAAACTCCAAGGCAACACTTTGAATCAGTTGATGGAGCGCGGTGTCGCTGTAATGCCCGCGTTGCAACAGCATTTGGGTAAGACTGCTGACGAAGTGCAGGACATGGTGTCTCGTGGTGAGATTGATTTCGCGACGTTCACTGCGGCGATGGATGAAAGTTTTGGTGGCGCGGCGCAGGCGGCTGGTGAGACGCTTCCGGGCGCTTTCGCTAATTTTAAGGCTTCTCTAGCCAGGTTGGGTGAGGGTCCTGCCGTAAAGATTATGGAAGCGTTGCGGGACGCTTTCAACAACATGATCCCAGCGGTCGACACGTTAGCCGAGAAGGCTGGGCCGGTGTTTGACCGGTTTGGTGAGTGGTTTGGAAACGCGGCTGGCGCGGCTACTGAGTTTTTCACTGGCCTGGTTGACGGGAGCCGGAAAGTTGACACCAGCCTGTTTACTGCGTTGGCTGACGGGGCGAAAGCCCTGTGGGACGGGCTAAAGAACGTTTGGGACATTTACAAGCCCGTAGTGGGTGCCATTGGTGGCGCTGTTAAGGACTTGCTTCCACACGTTGTGAAGTTCGTTGGGAAGGTTGGTGAACTGACTGGCGCGTTCATGAAGAATGAGACCGCTGTCAGGGTTCTGGTTGGTGTGGCTGGTGGGTTGACGGCTGTGTGGGCTGTTGGTAGGGCTAGCGAGTTCGTGAAGATGGTGAAGGTGTCCGCTGCGGCGTTTAAGGCGCAGGCGGCGCAGATGACGATTGCTAAGGGCGCTACCTTGCTTTATACGGGTGCGCAAAAGCTGTTGAACCTAGCTTTGTCGATGAATCCGATCGGCCTGGTCGTCATGGCGCTTGCGGCTTTGGGTGCGGCGTTGGTGGTGGCTTGGAAGAAGTCTGAAACTTTCCGCACTATTGTTACCGGCGCTTGGGAAGCTATCAAGACCTATACACAGTTTGTGATTAATTTTTATACGCAGATTGTGTGGCCCGTGTTGAAGAATTTTGTGACTACGGTTGCGGGCTGGTTCAAGGATTTCGCTGGTAAAGTTTCGGGCGCTTGGGACAAGATCAAGACCGTTGCGTCTGTCGTGTCTGACTTTTTTGTTGGGACGATCAAAACGCGCATGGAGAACGTGTCGAAGCGTATTGTCGGCGCTTTTAATGTCATGCGTGATGGTGTGACGAAGGCTTGGAATGCGATTAAATCAGCGGCTGCGAAGCCTGTTAATTTTGTGATCGACACGGTTTACAACCAGGGGCTTCGGGCCGGGTTTAATAAGGTCGCAAACGCTGTCGGTTTGAAGAGTGTGCAGTTGCCTCGCATGCAGACCCTGTCTTACGCGTGTGGTGGCGTCCTGCCTGGTTACACGCCGGGCCGTGATGTTCACAAGTTCTGGTCTCCAACTGCTGGTGGTTTGGAACTATCGGGTGGTGAGGGCATCATCCGACCGGACGCGTTGCGCGCTTTGGGGGGTGCCGCGTGGTTGAACATGGTGAACAGGTCGCGGGGCCGTGGCTTAGCCAGCGTGGGCGATGCGGGCGCGGTTCAACGTTTTAAGGACGGTGGCGTTTGGAGTGCTGTACAGAGCTTCGGGTCTAAGGCTTGGAACGGTGTCCTAAAGGCTAAGGACTTCGTGGGCAACGTCCTGTCAGACCCTGGCGCGGCCATCAGTAATCTGGTTCTGGCCCCCGCACGCAGGTTGTTGGACACTCTTGGCAGTTCAATGTTCGTGCAAATCGCCAAGACGGTTCCGACCATGCTGTTCGACGGGATCAAGAACTTCTTCACCCGTAAGACCCAGTCCATCATGGGGATGGACACTCGGGGCGTGTTGGGGCAGGCCGCTAAAGCCGTTGGCATGCAAACCCCGTACGTGTGGGGCGGGTCTGCGATCCCACCAGGCCTTGACTGTTCCGGCCTCGTGTATTGGGCGAACACGCAGGCAGGTAACAAGATCCCCAGGCTTACGGCTGCGGGGTATCAGTCGCATTCCATGCCAGTAGCGCCTAGTAAGGGTAAGCCTGGAGACCTCTTGTTCTGGGGTAATCCTGCCTGGCACGTCGCTATTGCTAGTGGTAACGGCATGATGTATGAGGCGCCCAGGGCTGGTATGAACCTGCGGCACACGCCTATTTGGGGTAACCCAACTTGGGGCAGGCTCCAGAAGTTTGACAATGGTGGCTATTTGGACACTGGCTACACGAGTGTGGTTAACAAGACGGGTAAGCCTGAGCCTGTGTTCACGTCGTCGCAGTGGGACATTTTGAAAAACGCGAACCCGAACGTGCCTGAGGTTCTTGTGGTTAAGGATTCGGATGACGTGCTAGTTGGTCGGATGCGTGTGGAGGCCGCGTTGGAGCGTCAGGAAGCAACTAGGAGGCTACGACGATGAGTACCGCGACCGTTTCTAGTAGGTCTGGTTTCCCACTTGTTCATGTGACTGGTGCGGGCCGCGTGTCGTGTGTGGCTGGTGGTGTGGAACGCGTGCTGGTTCAAGCCGTGGGGCCGATGGTGTTTGTTGACGTTGGCGCACCGATAGGCCAGGAAGTCACGTATTTGTTGGACAGCGTCGTGTTTGGGACCGTGGTTGTCCCTGCCCCTGATGCTCCGTTAGACACTGTGGTTACTGCGTTTAGTGGTCGCGACCGTGTTGTCACGGTGTGGGAGGGTGACGCTGGTATTGACGTAGACACGCGTGTCGAATTGTTTTATCTTCCTGCTCGCAGGTCTCCAGTGACACGCATGCCTTTGGCTGATGGGCCCGTGTCGGGTGGACTTGAATGCTATGTGGAGAAGCAGGACGTGTATCGTTTGCGGTCCGTGCTCGATAAGGGACGTGTCTGGATAAAACACGCGCACACCGTTTGCGGCCGGTACTGCACGCTCCCAGAAACAGTTCTCGCAGTGGTTGAGTCTTATTCGGAAGCGTCAGAGGCTGACGGGCGCAGGTTCAATTTCAAATGGCACCAGCAACACGCGGACGAGATCAAGGATTTTGGTGTTGCCCCTGGGGCGACGTTCCAGGAAGCGCGAGATGAGGGTTTTAAGTTTGGGGACGGGTCGTATCTTGATTTCGCGTTGAGGGGCGTCAAGTGAAACCACCTTTTGACCTAGATGAGAATGATTTAGCGGATGTTCGTGTGGGCGTGGAAGTCCGGTCCAAGCGGGGCAGGCGCGACCTCGGACTAGTGGACGTTGTCACTGCAACATTAGAAACTAATTCGGACCAGCCGGTACCTGAACGTTTGTCGTTGGAAGCGCCACCAGAGTTTTTACCCGTGAATGAGTGGAGTCTCCTAGCTGCGGACGGGCAACAACTACACGTGGCAAGCCTTATTGAGGTGCGGGGCCGCGTGTTTCGTGTGGAGCATGGCGCGTTTTTAATCCAATCGTGGGAAGAGGATGCGAGCGGGAAAATCAGTGTGTCTGCGCACGGCTTGTTGCAAACCGTGGTTGACGCTCCGTGGGCTTACGCTACGTCTCCAGCCGCGTGGGCTACTTTACAGGTCGAAGCGCAGCGTCTGGCTTTCCCTTTGCCTGTGACTTTGAGTAAGCGGCTTGGTGACACGCGGTTGCCGAAAGGCCTGTCTTGGGGGCGAGACCGCCTCGACGCGTTGACCGACTTGGGTGAGGCTATGGGACTGCGTTGGCTGGTGCGTAACGATAATAGTTTGCATGCGGTGCCGTACCGGTCCGGTAAAGACGTGGCCGCGGCCTATTCGGATAGTGTCCTCCTCCTCGGGTCTCAAGCGCAGGGAGATCATGAGACTCCTAACCGCGTGACAGTGTGGGGGCGTGCACGCGAAAACGACGAGCAGTCGCCTGTTCATAGTCACACGGCGTCTACTCGCATGGGACGGTTTGACCCAAAATTTTATGGGACCGTCGGAATAGTGGAGGAACTGGAAGCTGGCACTACTCCTAGTGTCGTCTCGTCCGTGGCTAACCGTAAGCTTGGCGAAGCGCAACGCGCGGTTGGTGAGTTCAGTGTTGAAATGGTGTGCGACCCGCGGTTGGAACTTTACGACGTGATTAGTGTGAAGGTTGAGGGCGTGACCCGCGTGGTTGAGGTGACGGGTTTTTCTATGCCTTTGACGCATGAGGGGTCGATGAGCGTGAAGGTGAGGGAATTGTCATGGTGAGTCCTATCGGTACGTGGATGACGGAGCCCGCGCCCGCGCGGCGTAGGTGGAGTGTGGCTAGTCGTACCGCGCCTGTTGTGAGTGTGGATAGTGTGGACAGGCTGGTTACGGTTGAGAATCCGGACGGGTCGACGGTGACGGTGCCAGCATTGTCCGGCGTGTATTCTGAGGGTTCGCTTGTAAGGTTGACGGAGTCGCCTGACGGTAGGGTCGTTTTTGCGTCTGCACCGGATTCGATTCCTGACGGCGCGGTTGTGGAGCCGGTTGGTGAGCAGGGCGCACGTTTGTTGGAGTCTCACGTGAAAGCGGTTGAGGCGTGGGAGGAAGCGAAAACTGCTCGTGAAAACATCACTGCGGTGGACTCATCTGCGCGGGCGGCGCAGGCCACGGCGGACGCGGCGCAATCTGCGGCCACGTTGAATCAACTGGCGATTGAGGCCGCGCGGGAAGCGCAGGAACTGGAAAACGCGCGGCTCGAGGGTTTAGCGGTAGACGCGGATGGTAAGGCTGACGCGGCGCAAGCCACAGCGGATGCTTTGTACTTGCAGGCAGAGAATAAAGTGCCGAATTGGTCTTTCGAGACTGGCTACCAGCCGTGGGGATCAAACTTCGGTCTTAACGCTTCGCATATTGTGGGCGTGTCGGACGCTTGGCACGGGTCAAAAGTCGTGCAAAGAACGATCGGCTCTAGCGTTTTTCACTGGGTTTTCTTGCCTTTTGAAAACGCGGTGCCGACGGAGCTAGGCAGAGTGTGGGAGGCTCGGGCGCGTGTGCGCACCGTGGGTGGGGAAGGTCGTGCTTACGCGGGTTTCCGCGCCTACCAGGCGGACGGTGAGTGGAATGTGCTGGGTAGTGAGGTGCCAGGTCTAAAAGACGGCCAGTGGGCGACAATCACCTCACGGTATAAGACCACTAGCTCGGCGGTGCGTGTCACGTCACTTATAGGCGTGGCGGCAGAGCGCGGCACAGTTTTTCAGATTGATGCGGTCGAGCTTCGCGACGTGACGGAGGCTGTAG
>FZPS01000081.1_pt243 | contig 17887 bp, 21 predicted proteins | sample 1817821 | NCBI WGS metagenome assembly FZPS01 (sample SAMEA104158645, study PRJEB21678) | metagenome | place: Germany | collected 2015-04-21
GGCCATGGGGATCGACATGTTCGACTGCGTGCTCCCCACCCGCAACGCGCGCAACGGCTGCCTGTTCACCAGCCGGGGGCGGGTCCTGATCAAAAACGCGGTGCATGCCGAGGACGGGGGGCCGCTCGACCCGGCCTGCGGCTGTTCCACCTGCCGGAAATATTCGCGCGCCTACCTGCGCCACCTTTTTCTCACCGGCGAGCACCTGTACGCCTTGTACGCCACCCGGCACAACCTGACCTTTTATCTTGACATGATGCGCAAAATAAGAGACGCTATCGACTTCGGTATTTTTGGTAACTGGTTCGGGCTAATGGAGAAAGGGGAAGATCCATTCCCTTGGAGCCGCAAGCTTTAGCCCGCGGTGCGGATTAACGGTTCCTCCCGTTTGCGCAGAGGAATAGAAAAAAAGGGATCCCATGGAACAACCCATCCTGCTGCAGGCGGCATCCTCCGATGCCTTGCTCCAATTTGCGCTGATCGTGATCGTCATCTTCTACCTCCTCATCTTCATGCCGATGCGAAAGCGGCAGAAGAAGGTGGAGGCCATGATCGCGGCGCTCAGGAACGGGGACAAGGTGATCACGAGTTCCGGAATCTACGGCGTGGTGTCCGGGGTGAAAGACAGGACGTTCATTCTCAAGATCGCCGACCAGGTCAAGATCGAGGTTGCCAAAAACGCCGTGGCCGGACTCCAGGGGCCCGAAGAGAATCCGTAGAGCATCCCCGCCCCGATCCATGAACGGCCTTCCCCAATACACGAATTACCGTCAAGGTGGATTATGCAGAAGAATTTGCGCTGGAAGCTTATCCTGATCCTGGTTTTCCTGGGGATCTGCACCTACTTCTTCGTCAGTCCGGCGGAGAAGGGGGCGCCCTTGTTCTCCCGGCTCCCCCTCGGGCTCGATCTGAAGGGGGGGATCCACCTGGTATTGCAGGTGGTGACCGACGATGCCCTGAACCAGGAGCTGCGGCAGGACGCCGACCGGATCGCCCAGGAATATAGGACCAGGGAGATTCCCTTCGCCTCCGCGCGCAAGGGGAACGGTTTCGCGGTCGAGATCCTCGGGGTGGACGCCGACCGGGCGGGCGACGCGCGCGCTTACATCGAGGATACCTACAGACAGAAATACGAGTTGCGGAGCAAGTCGCTCGATGGGAAGACCGACTACGTGCTGTCAATGGCGCCGCGCTATATGCGTGAGACGCGGGAATCCACCGTCCGCCAGGCGCTGGAGACCATCCGGCGGCGCGTCGATGCCCTCGGGGTGTCCGAACCCACCCTGCAGATCTACGGAGGGAGCGGCCAGGAAGTGGACGACCAGATCATCGTGGAGCTTCCGGGGATCGACGACCCGGAGCGCATCAAGGGACTGATCGCCAATACGGCGCAGCTCAAGCTGGCGCTGGTGAAAAAAGAGCAGGGGGGGCCCTTCAGCTCCGTCGAGTCGGCGGTCGCCGCCAACGGCGGCATGATCCCGGAGGATTTCGAGATCCTGCTCTACCGGGAGGACCGTGGCGAGGACAGCCGGGTGGAATACCTGGTGGTCAACCGGACCCCGGTGATCACCGGGAAGGACCTGAAGACCGCGCGGCCGAGCACGGACAGCAACGGCGCCCCCGCCGTCAGCTTCTTCCTCAATTCCGACGGGGCCAGGCTCTTCGCCCTGGCCACCGAGCAGCACGTGGGGGAGCGCCTGGCCATCGTGCTTGACGACCAGGTGCGCTCGGCCCCCGTGATCAACGAAAGGATCGAGGCGGAGGGGATCATCCAGGGCCGGTACACCCAGCAGCAGGCGAACGACATGGCGCTGCTGCTGCGCTCGGGCGCCCTCCCGGCTTCGCTCAAGGTCCTCGGGGAACGCAATGTCGGCGCCTCGCTCGGCAACGACTCGATCAAATCGGGCATCATCGCCTCCCTGATCGGGTTCGGGCTCGTGGTCCTGGGCATGCTGATCTACTACCGATTGTCGGGACTCAACGCCATCATCTGCCTCATCGCCAACACGATCATCCTGCTTGGGTTCATGGGGGCGGTGGGGGCGACCCTGACGCTTCCCGGCATTGCCGGCATCATCCTCACCATCGGCATGGCGGTCGACGCCAATATCCTGATTTTCGAAAGGATCCGCGAGGAGCTGCGCAACGGGAAAACGGTGCGCGCCGCCGTCGACACCGGCTTTACCAAGGTCCTGTGGACGATCCTCGACTCCAACATCACCACGCTGCTGGCGGCCGTCTTCCTGTTCCAGTTCGGCACCGGGCCGATCCGGGGCTTCGCCGTCACCCTTTCGGTCGGATTGATCGCCAACGTTTTCACCGCCGTCTACCTCTCCCACCGGATTTTTGAATTGGTGCTGGGGAGTCGCCGTGTCGAGCACCTGTCGATTTAGCGGAACTTTATCGGACCGGGAGCCACCCAAAGCTGCAGGATGATTCCGGTCGATTTACAAGAGGGGTCGTTCGTGGAACTTTTTAAACAACCTTCAATAAACTGGCTGGGAAAGAAGTGGTGGTTTTACGGCATCTCCGCCGTGATGTTCGCCATCGGCGCGATATCCTATGTCGTCCAGGGGGGACTGAACTACGGGATCGACTTCACCGGCGGGACCATCGTGTTCATCAAATTCCAGAACGCGCCCGACCTGGATCTTCTCCGCGACACCCTCACCACCCCGGATGCCGCCCCGCCGCTGATACAGCGCTTCGGATCGACGGCCGACAACACCGTGCAGGTGCGCCTGCAGCGTCTGCTCGAGGGGGGGCAGGCGGTCGCGGCCGAGCGTGAGCGGCTGATCGCCGCGCTGGAGGAGGGGTTCGGACCTGAAGCCGCCGCCGGGGACCGGGTCGACTTCAACAACGCCGGGGTCTCCCAGATTGCGGACTACCTTATCCAGCGGGACCCTGACGGCCTGAAGGCGCAGGAGAAGTCGACGCTCGAGCTGGACGGCCACTACCGGCAGGCGGCCGAAAAGCTGCTCGATTACCGCAACAAGGAGGCCGACGGGCTGGTCGGCTCCCTCGATGAACTGGGGCGGTCGGGGGTTTCCACGGCGGTGGTGGCGAGCCTCAAGCAGGGGTTCCATGCGGGCGCCTTTGCCATCAAGGGGCTGGAGAGCATCGGGGCCGTGGTCGGGGGCGACCTGCGGAAGCGGGCGACGCTTGCGGTGCTGCTGGCGCTCGGCGCCATGCTGATCTACATCGCCTTCCGGTTCAAGCCGATCTACGGAGTCGCCGCCATCCTGGCCCTGGTTCACGATGTCGTGATCACCCTGGGGCTGTTCGCCCTGACGCAGAAGGAAATCTCGCTGACGGTGATTGCGGCGCTGCTGACCCTGGTCGGGTATTCGGTCAACGACACGATTGTCATCTTCGACCGGGTGCGCGAGAACGTGCGCCTGATGCCCAAGGAGCCGCTGTCGGATATCTTGAACTTGAGCATCAACCAGACGCTCTCCCGTACCATCATGACGTCGGGATTCACCTTTATCGCCGTGTTTTCACTCTTTCTTTTCGGGGGGGAAGTGCTGAACGGCTTCTCGTTCGCGCTCACCGTCGGGATCATCGCCGGCTCCTATTCCACCATCGCCCTCGCGTCGACCGTCGTGGATTGGTGGTATCGTCGCTTTGGGCAGAAAACGGGGCGTAAGACCGCCTGAAGCCGGGCGGGATGCAACGAATGGCTTCGAAGACGGTTGAAGTCACAGAAATTCATGCAAATGCGGGAGAGAAAATCCTTGACAGTTTTTAAGCGGGAATATTAAGATCGGGCCTTCAAAACGATGCCGCAGGATGCCCGGAACGACTGAAGGTCCACGGGCAGCAAACAAGGGGGATACATGTTTGAAGACTTAAATCAGATCGGGAAATCGGATACGGGCAAGCGCCTGGTCTCGGCCCTGGTCGCGATCATACTGGAAATCGCGCTGGTCCTGGCCATGGTCATCGCTCCCCTTATCTTTTTCGATGTTCTGCCGGAGAGCGAGGTATTGAGTTTTCTGATCGCGCCGCCGCCGCCGCCGCCGCCACCGCCGCCGCCGCCGCCGCCGCCGACCAATGTCAAGACCCCGCCCAAGGTCGCGGTCATCGATCCGAACCAGTTCGTGGCCCCCACGGAAATACCGCGCGAGATTCCTCCTCCATCTGACGAAGCGCCCATTGTCGGCGTCAGCAGTATCGTCAGCGGGATTCCGGGCGGGATCGCCGGGGGAGTCGCCGGAGGTGTTTCGGGCGGAGTCGTCGGGGGGTTGCTCAGCGGGGCGGCTCCACCGCCTCCTCCCCCGCCGCCGCCAAAGCCGGTGAAGCGGAATCCTATCAGGGTGGGTGGCAATGTGCAGGAATCCAGACTGATCCGAAGGGTTGACCCTCCCTATCCCGACTTGGCCAAGCGCGCGCGTGTTTCGGGAAAGGTGACCCTGGTGGTAACGGTTGACGAGGAAGGCAATGTTACGGAATGCAGTGTTACCAGCGGGCACCCCCTGCTGAACGACGCAGCACTCAACGCGGTGAAGCAGTGGAAGTACTCCCCTACTTTGCTCAACGGTGAGCCCGTTCCAGTGATCGCTAACGTGACCGTCATTTTTAAGTTGAACTAGGTACCAAATAATTCAATCGGAGGCTAGAAATTCGATGGGATCAATCAATATCGTAGAACTCTGGAATCAGATGGGCGGAATCGCCAGGGGCGTGGTGATCATCCTGGCCATCATGTCGGCATGGTCGTTCGCCGTGATGATTGAGCGCTGGCTGACCTACCGCCAGGCGCGCAAGCAGTCGAGGATGTTCACCCCCGCGGTGGCCGAAGTCCTGAAGGACGGCAAAATCGAGGAAGCGATCGCGCTGGGCGAGCAGTACAACAAGAGCCACCTGGCCAAGGTGCTGGTATCCGGGCTGCAGGAACTGAAGCCGTATGGAAAGGGCAAGGAGATCCCCGGGGAAACCCTGGACGGCTCCCGTCGTGCGCTTGACCGCGCCACCGCCATCTGTATTGAAGACCTGAAGCGGGGCCTCAGCGGCCTGGCCACCATCGGCGCCACCGCCCCCTTCGTCGGTCTGTTCGGTACCACCATCGGGATCATCAACGCGTTCCAGGGGATGAAGACCGAGGAGACCGCGGGGATCGCGGCCGTCGCCGGCGGTATCGCGGAAGCGCTGGTGACCACGGCGTTCGGGCTGTTCGTCGCCGTCCCGGCGGTCTGGGCCTTCAATATTTTCACCAACAGAATTGAAACCTTTACCGTGGAGATGGATAACTCCTCCTCGGAACTGATCGATTTCTTCCTCAAGAAGCGGAGCTAATGCCGTGGCTAGAAGGGTTAAAGCAAAGAGTGTCATGGCTGACATCAACGTCACTCCGATGGCGGATGTCATGCTGGTGCTGCTGATCATCTTCATGATCACGACGCCCCTTCTGCAGAGCGGTATTACCGTCAACCTCCCTAAGGCGAAGAACGCGCTGGATGCACCCGAGGCCGACAGCAAGGAAGCGGTCGTGGTCGCCCTGAACCGGGAGGGGAAGATTTTCCTGGGGAAAAGGCAGGTTGGGGAAAACGACCTGTACGAGTTTCTCGTCCAGAAGTTTTCGGGCGGGGAGCTGAACCGGAGCATCTTCCTGAAGGCGGATACCGCGCTTTCCTACGGACGGGTTGTCCAGATCGTCAACCAGTGCCGAAGCGCCGGGGTGGAGAAGATCGGCTTGATGGCTGAGAAGGAGAAGGAATAGGCGGCGAACGCCCTCCGGCCGTATTGCGGAGGGCGTAACCCTCTCCTGCTCCGAATTCGAGTGGGCGTTGGCCGAGGTCCCCGCGGGGCTTGGGTGAAGGTGTTCCCGCTGGGCCGTGGAAAGAGCCGTGAAAGGGAAAGGGTCATCAAGGGAGCCTGGACCTTCGACGGCCCGGGGCCGGACTGTTGCAAGGAATGAAAGGGATCTACTATGGGAATTGACGTAAGGAGCAAAAAGCGCGCCATGGCGGATATCAATATCACCCCGTATATTGATATCCTTCTGGTGCTGCTCATCATCTTCATGGTGATCACTCCGATTCGCCAGATGGATTTGGACGTCAAGGTGCCGCAGACATCCAACGAAGAGGGCGGTGCCATCGATCCGAGTGTCATTGTTGTTTCCATCGGTGAATCGGCGCAGATCGCCATCAACCAGGAAGAGACGACCATCGCCAGGCTGGGAGCGCAGCTCCAGGAAATCTACAGCGCCCGCGCGAACAAGAACATGTTCATCAGCGCCAGCGCGAAGCTGCCCTACGGCGACGTCGTCCGGGTGATCGATATCGCCAAGGGCGCGGGAGTGGGGGATATCGGTCTTTTGACGGAAGAGATCCGCTGACTACTTAGGACTCGCACTCAGTTTAACTTATAGTTTGGAGGCCACAATGAAGTTGAACAACAAGTGGCTCGCCGTGCTTCTGCTTCTGGCGGTGATGCCCCTGTCCGGCTGCGGTTTCATGCAAAAGTTGCGGGCGCGGGACTACCTGAACAAGGGAGTGAAGGCGTTTACCGATCAGAAGTATGACGCTGCCGCGCAATATTTCCAGAAGACCCTGGAGTTGGATCCCGATTTCGAGATCGCCCGCATGTATCTGGCTACGGCATACACGTCGCAGTTCGTCCCCGGCTCCTCGGATCCCCGGAGCGAGGAGATGGCGAAACGGGCGATCGAAACCTTCAAGGAGGTCGTGGCGGGAGCCGCAGACCCCGCGAAGCCTAACAAGGACGCGATGCTCAGCATCGCCAGCCTGTACTACCAGCTGAACCAGTACCCCGAATCCAAGGAGTGGTGCAACAAGGCCATAGCCATCGATCCGAATAACGCGGAGGCCTACTACCGCATCGCGGTCATGGATTATGATGACGTTGCCGAATGGACCGGGATCCAGGGGGAAAACGTCGAGCTCATGTCGCCGGAGCAACGGGAGACGGCCAAGGCCAACATCGAGGAAGGGTTGAAGAACATCGAGAAGGCGATCGAGGTGCGGCCCAATTATTTCGATGCCCTCGAATACCAGAACCTCCTCTGGAGGGAGAAGGCGAAGTTCGAAACCGACGAGGATGCCAAGGCCGACCTAATCCGCCAGGCGGACATGGTGGCCCTGAAGTCGCTCGAACTCCGACGCAAGGCGGAGGAGGAAGAGGCCAAGCGTCCCAAGAAACTTGGAATCGGAGGCCAGTAGACCCGGCCGTCCTTACGGGGCGCCGGAACGATTCTCCGCAGCGAGGGGAACCCCACGAGGGCGGGATAAGGGGGCAGAATTATTTCTGCCCCCTTTTTTTGTGGGCGCCGGGAAAAGGCGCCCGGAAAACATGGACCCCACGGAGGCACCCCCGGCGGGCGCCGCCGGGGGTGTACTGACCGGGAGAGTCAGACCCTGGAATGATACGTTACGAAGATCTGGCGGAAAAGGTAGCCCGCTACCACCCCGGCGCCTCGCTGGACATGATTCAGCGCGGATATGTCGTGAGCGCCAAATACCACAAGGGGCAGGTGCGTATGAACGGGGAGCCATACCTGACGCACCCGCTCGAAGTGGCCAACATCCTTGCTGAACTCAAGCTGGACCCGGTCGCCGTCACGGCGGGCCTGCTGCACGACGTGATCGAGGACACCCTGATGTCGCCGGAGGAGCTGCGCAAGCAGTTCGGCGATGAAGTCTACCAGGTCGTGGACGGGGTCACCAAGATTCCCGAGATCAATCTGGCTTCCAATTACCAGAAGCAGGCCGAAAACTTCCGCAAGATGCTCCTGGCGATGGTGAGCGACATCCGTGTTCTCTTCGTCAAGCTCGCCGACCGGCTGCACAACATGCGCACCCTGCAGTACCTGCCGCCCGAGCGGCGCCAACGGATTTCGCAGGAAACGATCGAGATCTACGCCCCGCTGGCGCACCGCCTGGGGATGGCCAGGATCAGGGGCGAGCTGGAGGACCTCGCCTTCAGTTTCCTCGATCCGGACGCGTACCAGGACACGGTGTCACAGATCGAGAAGCGGCGGATGGTCAGCCAGGATTTCATCCTGGAGACGAAGCGCGCGATAGAAGGGGAAATGCGGCTGCGGCGGATCCCGGTGCAGATCGAAAGCCGGATCAAGCGCATCTACGGTGTGTATCAGAAGATGAAGCGGCAGAAGATCACCATCGACGAGGTGTTCGATTTCGTCGCCGTGCGCGTGATCACCGACAGCGTGAGCAACTGTTATAGCGTCCTGGGGATTCTACATACCCTGTGGAAGCCGGTTCCGGGGCGGATCAAGGACTATATAGCCATGCCGCGGCCCAACCTCTACCAGTCGCTGCACACCTCGGTCATCGGTGCGAACGGCCAGCCCTTTGAAATCCAAATCCGCACGCGGGAGATGCACCGGGTGGCGGAGGAGGGGATCGCCGCCCACTGGAAATACAAGGAGGGCAGGCACGGGGTGGAGGAAGGGGAGGAGCAGTTGCGGTGGCTGCGCCAGCTGATCGAATCGCAGAACGACATCAGCGACGCCCGGGAATTCCTTAGCAACCTCAAGGTCGATCTGTACCCTGACGAGGTGTTCTGCTTCACTCCCAAGGGGGAGGTGGTCACCCTGCCGCGGGACGCCACGCCGGTCGATTTCGCCTACACTATCCACACCGAGGTGGGGCACCGCTGCGTCGCGGCGAAGGTCAACAACCGGATCGTGCCGCTGCGCCACCGGATCCGGAACGGGGAGATCGTAGAGGTCATCACGGAGCCGGATGCCGTGCCGAGCCGCGAATGGCTTGGTTTTGTGAAGACGGCGCGCGCGCGGGGGAAGATCCGGCACTGGATCAACCAGAAAGAGAAGGAGGATGCGGTCCAGTTGGGGCTCAAGCTGATGGAAAAAGAGGCGCACCGGTTCCGGAGTTCCTGGAAAAAGCTCGTCCGGATGCCGGAAATGAAGGGGGTCCTGGAGCTGTTCGGCCTGGAGCGGCCCGAGGACATCCTCCCCAGCGTCGGTTTCGGCACCATCGCCCCCAGACAGATCCTGACCGGGCTCTTCCCCGAACGGGCGCAGCCTCACGATTCGAGGGAGGCGATGCTTCCCCGGGTGCTCGACCGCATGCTGGGTCGGACCGACGCCCCGATCGCGGTCCAGGGACGGGACGAAGCCCTGGTCTACCGGGCCAAATGCTGCCATCCGATTCCGGGGGATGAAATCGTGGGCTATATCACGCGGGGAAAGGGGATCTCGGTGCATTCCGCCGAGTGCCGGACCGTCGCCGGCCTGATGGGCACGAACCGCATCACCGAGGTGAAGTGGGTGAACGGAGGGGAGAGACGGGTCTTCAGCGTGCGCTTGAGGATCACGCTCGAGGACAGGCAGGGGATCCTGGCCGACATCACGACGGCGATTTCCAACCGGAATACGAATATCCGGGAGTCCCGGTCAACCACCGACCTGGGTTCCCAGCGGGGAAAGGTCGAGTTTACCGTGGATGTCGCCGACGTAAAGCATCTGCAGAAGGTGATGCAGAGCCTGAGAGCGGTGGCCGGGGTGCGGGGGGTCGAGAGAGCCTGACGGCCGCACCTCCGCGGCTCAACCTGGACGGTTGCGGATCAGACCGCTTTCTGGACCTTGCCCGATCTCAGGCAGCGCGTGCAGATGCGGATCCTCTTGACGGTTCCATTCTCCATGATCCTGATGCGCTGGAGGTTCGGATAAAACTTGCGCGACCGGATGTTGTGCGCGTGGGAAATGGTATTGCCGAACGTGGGGCTTTTGGCGCAAACGTAACACTGCATTGGCATGGCGGTAACTCCCATTAAAGCGCACAATGCTATCAATTAGGGGACGCGGAGTCAAGGGGCAACGGAGGAGCGCGGCCTGCAATTGAAAAGGAGGCACAGTGGCGGAAGGAATGAAAGATCGATGGGCCCTGGTTCTGGGAGTCAGCAGCGGATTCGGCGCGGCAGCGGCCGTAGCCCTGGCTGGTGAGGGGTTCCATGTCGCGGGGGTCCATCTCGATCGCAGGAGCACGATGGCGGGCGCGGTCAGGGTAGAGGACGAAATCCGGCGGCAGGGGCGGGAGGCGCTCTTTTTCAATCTCAACGCGGCCGATCCCGGGCGCCGTTCCGAGGTGATCGGGACGCTGGCCCGCCGGCCGGCCGACATCCGCCTCATGCTCCATTCTCTCGCCTTCGGCACCCTGAAGCCCTTCCTGGCGGAGGAGTCCGCTAGCCGCATCCGGCCGGCGGACCTCAACATGACGCTCGAAGTCATGGCCCACAGCCTGGTCTATTGGACGCAGGAGCTGAGGGACGCCGGGCTGCTCACCCGGGGGGCGCAGATCTATGCCATGACGAGCGCCGGAGCCCGCAGGGTTTGGCCCACCTACGGCGCGGTTTCGGCCGCCAAGGCTGCGCTGGAGGCCCACGTGCGGCAGCTGGCGGTGGAACTGGCCCCGGAGGGGATTGCGGTCAACGCACTGCAGGCGGGAGTGACCGACACGCTGGCGGCCCGTAGAATCCCCGGCAGCGACGCGATGTTAGCCGCGGCCCGGGCGGCCAATCCCGGCGGGAGGCTGACCGAGCCCGAAGACATCGCTTCGGTCCTGGTCGCTCTCTCGCGTTCGGCATCGGCCCGGATGACGGGCAACATCATCCGGGTCGACGGCGGCGAGGACCTGGTGTAATGTTGGGTTTGGCCCGACTGCGTGGTAGGATGATGGCTTTCGCGCGCCCCGGGGCGGCGGGCGAGAAATTCTTGCTCAAAGCGGGAATCCCCGATTAGATACTTTGGCGGCTCACCGCATCACGAACGGATAACCGGAAGGGAAGAACGGATGGCAGACGATCGCACGAACAGGAACAAGGCCATTGACATGGCGCTTACCCAGATTGAAAAGCAGTTCGGGAAGGGGTCCATCATGCGGCTCGGGGACCGCATTGAAACCACGGGGGTCCAGTCGATCTCCACCGGCTGCCTTTCCTTCGACGCTGCCCTGGGCGTCGGCGGGTTTCCCAGGGGGCGGGTCGTGGAAATCTACGGCCCGGAATCGGGGGGGAAGACGACTATCGCCCTGCATGCCATCGCCCAGGCGCAGAAAGCCGGGGGGACCGCGGCCTTCATCGATGCGGAACACGCCATGGACGCGGGGTATGCCAAGAAGCTGGGGGTCGATACCGACAACCTGCTGATCTCGCAGCCCGACAGCGGGGAGCAGGCGCTGGAGATCGCCGAGGTCCTGGTCCGGAGCGGGGCCATCGATATCCTGGTGGTGGACTCGGTCGCCGCGCTGGTCCCCAAGGCGGAACTCGAAGGGGAAATGGGGGACTCGCTGCCGGGACTGCAGGCACGGTTGATGTCGCAGGCCCTGCGCAAGCTGACGGCCATCGTTTCCAAGTCCAACACCTGCATGATCTTCATCAACCAGATCCGGGAGAAGATCGGCGTCATGTTCGGCAACCCGGAGACGACCACCGGCGGCCGGGCGCTCAAATTCTACTCCTCCATCCGCGTGGATATCCGCAGGATCGGGGCGATCAAGGACGGCGACCAGTTCATCGGGAACCGCACGCGGGTGAAGATCGTGAAGAACAAGCTGGCGCCCCCGTTCCGGGAATCCGAGTTCGACATCATCTACAATCAGGGCATCTCCTACGAGGGGGATCTCCTCGACCTGGCGGTGGAGCACAGGCTGATCGAGAAGAGCGGTTCCTGGTTCTCCTACCAGGGGGAACGGCTGGGCCAGGGGCGGGACAACGCCAAGCAGTTCATCCGTGAGCACCCCGAGGTGGCCCAAGCGCTCGACGCCGGGCTCAGGGAAAAGCTGGGGATGACAAAACCGGAGCCGGCGGCCGCGGAGAAGGGGAAAAAGGCCTGACCCGGAATCGCGCGCACGGGGTTTCCTTTCCACCCCGGATCCTCTATCATGGAAGTGCCGGAGCCGGACAGGCAATCGCGGCCCGCAAGGGTCGAGGAAAGTCCGAACTCCACAGGGCAGTGTGCCTCGTAACACGAGGGGGGGGCGACCCCACGGAAAGTGCCACAGAAAAAATACCGCCCCGCATCGAGGGGTAAGGGTGAAAAGGTGCGGTAAGAGCGCACCGCGACGCTGGTAACAGCGGCGGCAGGGCAAACCCCACACGGAGCAAGGTCAAATAGAAAAGCGCTTCCCGCAAGGGATGAAGGGCGGCCCGTCCGATGCTTTTGGGTAGACTGCTGGACCCCGGGAGTGATTCCGGGGCAAGATGAATGATTGCCGTTCCCGGGCTCATACCCCGGGGAAACAGAATTCGGCTTATGGACGACTCCGGTGCTCCTTCCCCGAATCCCCTTCGCGGGGCTGACCGGGGAAGGAGCGGCTGTCCAGTTTTCCCCGTACCTTTCCCAGCTTCACGCGCGCCTCGAACTGGACCGGGATCTTGTCCCCATCATCCGTCAGCCACAATTTGAACTCCCCGCCATCCTTGAACAGTCCCCCCATCATCGCCTCGGTGTCCACCTTCCAGGCGGGGAACGTCCCTGCCGGGGTCTCGACCCGTTCGCGCCCGCGGACCAGGACCCGCACTTCCTTGATCCGGTCGTTGTACCCGACCATGAAGGTCCGGGTATAGGTGGCGCCGAGCGGAGAGGCGCGCAGGGCGTAGAGCGCGGAAAAGGGGTCGTGCACGCAGGGGGGGATCCCCTCCTTGACCTCGTCCCGCTTGACTACCGGCGGATCGACAGCCTCGTCCGTTTCCCGGAACCGGAGCCGGCCGGAGCCGCGCAGATAGTCGAGTTCGAGGCACCGCATGCGCTTCCCCTCGCGGATGCGGCTGCGGGAGCCCAGTGCGCACAGGTCCTCCGGTTCGGAATAGAAGCGGAATTCGTCCTCGACCTTCATCCGCGCCATCCTGGCCAGCGCTCCGCTCGAGCGCGCGTCCAGCCGGACCTGGAGCGCCTCGTGCCCCAGAAACGGTTCCCCCCCGCGGAGTTCCAGCACCATCTCCCCCGCCGTCATGGAGGGGAGAAAGAAGAGGTACCAGGGGGGATCCCATTTGACGGTGTACACGAGCCGTTCACCGACGGGAAAGGGGGAGGGGGAAGCCGGCGGCGCCCCGGACACCGGCCAGGCCAGGACGACAAGCAGGAGCGCGGCCGTAAGACGCATCCTGGGACTAAGGGACAAGGGGTGGTCCTCCTTCCTGCGCCGCGAGGCGCCGCACCACGGCGGCAAACACCTCGTCGACGGCGATGTCCATGCATTCCGCCCCCGACCGGCACCTGCGCCCGTGGCAGGGGCTGCAGGGGAGGGCACGCGTCAACCCCTCGGCGCCGGGGCCGTTCCAGGGGCCGTTGCGGACGGGGGACGTGGGGCCGAACAGGCCGACCGCCGGGGTCCCGAGCGCGCAGGCGAGATGAAAGGGCCCACTGTCGCCGCTGACCATGAGACGCGCCCGGCGGAGCAAAGGGATCATCTGGAGGAAAGAAACCGCGAGCGGGCGCACCCCCGGGTGGACGGCCGCGATCTCGCGGGAGAGCCGCTCCTCGCCCGGGCCCGTCGTCACCGCCACCCTCAACCCCAGTTCCCGCTCGATCCGTGCGGCCAGCTGCCCGAACCGTCCGGTGGTCCACCGCTTGGTGACCCACCCCCCGCCGGGGTTCAGGACGACGAAATCCCCGATGGGGGAGAGCAGCCGGTCGACGAGCGCGCAGTCGTTCTCGCCGACCTCCAGTTCGAAGGGCGCCTCCAGTTTGGGATCCGCTCCCGCCAGGACGGCCAGCAGGCGGTTCAGGTCGGCGACGTGCGCCGGGGCCGGCGGCGGGAGCGCACGGTGGTAGGAGAGGTGGGCGGGCCGTTCGCGCACGAGCGGACGCGAAAACCCGACGCGTGTTTGCGCCCCCGAAAGCATTCCCAGGGTGGCGGACTTCAAGAGCCCTTGAAAGTCGACGGCCAGGTCGTAATGGGCCGCGCGGAGTTCGCGGATAAGGCTGCCCAGCCGCCGCCACGCCGCCCGGTCGGGGGGGAAACGGGCCAGGGACCGGGTGTCCAGGGCAAGGACGCGGTCGACGCCGCGGATGGCGCCCACCAGCGCCCGGCATTGTTCCGCCGCGAGCCAGTCGATCCTGGCGCGGGGAAAGGTGGCGCGCAGGCTCGCGAAGGCGGGCAGGGTGTGCAGGATATCCCCCAGGGAACTCAGGCGCAGGATCAGGATCCGCAGCTCGTGGTTCATGGCCGGAATCGGGACAGGATGATGGAGATCAGGTCGCGGGTCGAATGGTCCTTGGGGTCCCCCGCGATCGCCACGCGCCCTCCGTAGGACAGGACCGTTTCCCGTTCCGGGACGCTCGCCTCGGTGTAATCGGTCCCCTTGGCCTGGATGTCGGGACGGAGCTCGCGGAGGAGGGGATCCACCGTGGGGGTGTCGAAGACGACCACGAAGTCGACGCATTCCAGGGCGGCAAGGATTTCGGCGCGCTCCAGCTCGGACTGCAGGGGACGTCCTTCGCCCTTGAGCTTCCGGACCGAGGCGTCGCTGTTGATCGCCACGATCAGAACGTCTCCGAGTGCCCGGGCGGCGGTGAGATAGCGGACGTGGCCGGCGTGCAGCAGGTCGAAACAGCCGTTGGCGAAAACCGTCGTGCGCCCCGCCGCGCGCAGGCGCGCGACGATCGCGGCGAGTTCCGGCGCCGTCCTGATCTTGCCGCCGGGAAGCGGGGCGGCGGTCATGCGTCCGCCTCGACGGCGGCGCGCAGTTCGGTGCAGGTGGTGGTGGCCGTGCCCCGCTTCATGACGACGATGCCCGCCGCGTAGTTCGCCAGCCGGGCGGCATCTTCAGCCGGGGCGCCGCAGGCGAGGGCCAGCGTGTAGACGGCGATGACGGTGTCCCCCGCCCCGGTGACGTCGGCCACCTCGTCCGTGCCGTATACCGGGATCTGGAGGGGGGGCTTCCGTTTCCGGAAAAGGGTCATGCCGAAGCGCCCCTGGGTGACCAGCAGGGAGTCGAGCTGCTGGCGCTTCATCGCCCCCCTGGCGGTCCGGGCGAGGAGGCGGGAGTCCCCATCGATGACGATCCCGGCGGCCGACTCCAGTTCGGTGATGTTCGGGGTGATGGAGGTCGCCCCGTGAAAGCGGTTCATGTGGAAGCGGGAATCGACCACGATCGGGATCCCGCGCTCGACGGCGGCCGCGCGCAGCCGCTGGTAGAGGGTTTCGTCGATGGAGCCGTACCCGTAGTCGCTGACGACGATGCCGTCGGCATGGCGCAGGGGGCCGCGCAGCCGGGGCCAGAGCGAGGAGGGGGAGGGGAAGTTTTCGGGCGTCCGGTCGATGCGGACCACCTGTTGCGGGGCGGAGTGATGGGCCCCGGCGAGGATACGGGTTTTGACCGGGGTCGAGCAGGATCCGAGTCGCATGAAGGCGCGGGTGTCAGCCCCCTTGCCCCTGAGAAGCGCTTCGATTCCGTCCCCTGCCTCGTCCCGGCCCGCGAACCCAGCCACGGAGACGGCGCAACCCAGCTCCAGGAGGTTATGGGCCGCGTTGGCGGCCCCGCCCGGCACCCGGACGAGATCGCCGTACTCGAGGACCAGCACGGGCGCCTCGCGCGATACGCGGGCGATGCGGCCGTAAAGAAACTCGTCGGCGATCGGGTCGCCGACGACCACCATCCTCTGTTTCGGGAATCGATCCAGGATTTCCAGCAGCTGTTCGCGCATTTCCGTTCGAGGAATGTAACAGAGTGGAGGTCAAAAGACAATTTGGGAGTGTGCGGCGGCCGGTTGAGGCAGGGCGCGGACGATCGCCGCGAGGAAGGCGTCTTCCCCGCAAAACTCTACGATCTGGCAGGCGACCAGGAGGGGGAAATCGGGGGGCGCGGTGATCTTGACGGCGTCTTTCTCAGTGACGACGATGGCATCGGCATCGAGGCGTCGCGCCGCGGCCAGGCAGCGGGCCCAGTCGCCGGGGGCAAGGGAGTGGTGGTCGCGGAAGAAGGAGGCGCCCGTTACCTCGATCCCGAGGCGCTCGATGTCGCCGCGAAAGCGCGCGGGATTGCCCAGGGCGGCCACCAGGAAGGCGGTGCGGGGCGGCGGGACGCCCCGCGCGCCGCCGGCCTTCCAGCCGGGGTAGGGGACCAGGGAGACGATGCTCTGGACGCAGTGAAAGACCGGTTTATCGCCCGCCAGGGAGCGGACGTCGGCCCGGGCGCGGGCGGCGTCGGGCGCATCCGGACTCCCGTTGATGACCACGAGGTGGGCGCGCCGCAGCGCCGCGGGCGGCTCGCGCAGGGAGCCCCGGGGGAGGAGCCGGCCGGCGGCCAGCGGGCGGCTCGGATCGACGATGACGATGTCCAGGTCCCGGCGGAGGCCGCGGTGCTGGAAACCGTCGTCGAGGATGAAAACGGCGTCGGGCGCCTTTGCGGCGATGACGCTCCCGGCCGCATGCCGGTCGGCCGCGACCCCCATCCAGATGCCGGGGAAGCGGCGCCGCAGGAGCGCGGGCTCGTCCCCGATTTCGAGCGCGGGGCGGACGGGGGTCACGCCCGGGGGGAGGATGTGCGTCAGGCCCGGTCGGCGCCTCCCGTAGCCGCGGGTCAGCACGGCCGGCCGGCGGCCCCGCTCGAGCAGCGCCTCGACCAGGTAGGCCGCCAGGGGGGTTTTGCCCGAACCGCCGAGGGTGAGGTTGCCGACGCTGATGACGGGGCCGGGAAGGCGCCTGGGCGCCGCCCAGCCCCGGGAGTAGGCGTGGTCGCGCACCCGGACCGCGAAACCATAGAGGCTGGCGGCAACGGCGAGCAGGGGCGCGGGGGCCCGCAGGATCGTGTCCATAAAGGGATAGGGTATCACGGTCCGCCGCGCAACCCAAAGATCGAAGGGAGAGCGGTTTCTGGTTGAATAATTAGTCAGTGATAGGCATAAATATCGACCGGGGGTGACATGACGACCAAGCAAGCGCGCCAGGCGAGACTGCTGGACATCGTCCGCAACCACCGGATCGAGAGCCAGGAGGACCTGTCCCGGCGGTTGCGCAGGGTGGGGGTGGCGGTCACCCAGTCCACCCTGTCGCGCGACATCCGCGAACTTGGGCTGGTGAAGGTCCGCGGCTGTTACCGGGCCGAAGGGGATCGCCCGGAGCCCGCGCCCGGGGAGGCGCTCAGGCGGACCATCGGGCAGTTCGTGGTGAGCACGGCGGTCAGCGGCAACATGCTGGTCATCCGGACCTCGCCCGGAAACGCCCATTCGGTCGGCGTTGTTCTCGACGCGGCCCGGTGGCCCGAAGTGCTGGGCACCGTGGCCGGCGACGACACCGTCTTCGTACTTTTAAGCGGCGCTCGGCACGGCGGGACGGTGCTGGAGAGGATCCGGGCGCTGACGGCCTGATTCGTGCCTGGGGAGGGATCGATGAGAATCGCCATCAAGCTCGGCGGCAGCATCCTCGAGGATGCCGCCATCAGGGGGCGCCTGCTCCGGCAGGTCGCGGAACTGACGTCGGGCGGACACGAAATCCTGCTGATCCACGGGGGGGGGAAGAGCCTGAACCGGCGGCTTGGGCAACTCGGCATGGAATCGCGTTTCATCGAGGGGTTGCGGGTCACCGACGCCGCCACCCTCGAGGTGGCCGTCATGGTGCTCGCCGGCGAGGTCAACAAGAGGGTGGTCGCGGAAATGAACGCCCTCGGGGTCGGGGCGCTGGGCTTGTGCGGCGCCGACGCCGCCGCCGTCCGCTGTGAGCCGGTCGAGGGGACGCCGGGATTTCCCGCCGGGATCGGGTTCGTGGGCCGGGCGACGGGGGTGAACGCCCCGCTGTTCGATCTGCTGCTGGGTGCGGGCTATGTCCCCGTCCTTTCCAGCATCGGTTTCGGCGCCGGGGCCGGTCTCTACAATATCAACGCCGACCAGATGGCCTCGGCGTGCGCTGCGGGCACCGGGTGCAGGCGCCTGGTATACCTG
>FZPS01000076.1_pt456 | contig 17863 bp, 16 predicted proteins | sample 1817821 | NCBI WGS metagenome assembly FZPS01 (sample SAMEA104158645, study PRJEB21678) | metagenome | place: Germany | collected 2015-04-21
ATGGTGAAGGAACAGGCGTTGGGGAGCCAGGGTAATCAAGGCGCTCAGCAAGAGGTCTTTATGTTTAAGCTCCTCCCCCTTTTCTTCACCGAGCACCTGCCGGAGGTATTTTTGTTCCAAAGGTTTTTTCTCCTCGTCAAGAAGAAAAAACTCCTCCGGACTGAAAAAAAGAACGTGGACCTCGTCGATGCGCGGTTCTTGAATCTCCACAAAATACTGGAGTAGTTTGATAAATTCCTGATATTCTTTGTCCGCCAGAAAATTGTCGATCAGTTCCTCAAGGCGTTCCTTCAATTCAAAGAAATAGTCTTTCAGCCGGAACCGTAAAAAACCTTCCAAAAAGATCCGGTCATTTTCCCTGAGAAAATCCTCCACTTCCTTCTGGACCCGGGCCAGGCGCCGCTCCGCCCCGGATTCATTCAGGGAAGAAATAACTTGGTCGCAGAGGAGCCAGGCTTCTTCCTTGGAAAGGTAAGGATGGTCAATCCGGGTCATCCGGTAGACAAAATCCTTGGAAACATCCCCCAAAAGCAGCGTGCTCACGATGGAAGAAACCGTGGTGCGGAGAGTTTCTTCCGGCCTTTTTCCGTCTTTCTCCTGGGCATCACTGAGGACACAGGCGATAAAGGCATAGCGCCCCAATTGGTGAGGCTCTATATCAATTAAAACCCCGTTCTCTTTGACCCGGGAAAACTCTTTATCCAGATTCCGCTGTAAATCAGGGAGAGACTGGCGGGTTCCAATATAAATAGCCGGCATTTTTCCCCCTCCTCTATGGATATTATATGGGCAGAGGGAGAAGGGATATACAGTCAAGTTCCACTAAAACCCCTTTTTCCTGGGACTTTGTCGTATTTTTCTTAATCATCCTGGTACATTTGCCATCCGTGTTTCGAGGGGGCTTTCCCATTTAAAAATAAAACCACTGGACGACGGGAGAGTAAAATCTCCGGCCTCAGGCCAGGCGGCGACCGCTCCCGGATGGTGAACTGAATTGTCGCCTTCGGGCGGCAGGTCATTCACACAGTCGATATCCGCCAGCCGCACCCAAATCCCGGGCCTGGGAAATTCCAGGTTGACGGTGACGGCAAAGGGTTCAAAATTCAAAAGGACCACCATCTCCTCCCAGGGGGCGTCCCCGGGCCGTGTGGCCCAGCCGATCACTCTCCGGCCGCCACCCCGTGCCTCCTCGAACCAAGGACCAATGAGCCACGAAAACTTCCCTTCTTCCGCCGGGTTGTAGCCGTAGATCCGCAGCCCAGGATAGCGGCGGCGCAGGGAGATCAGGCGCCTGGCCCATTCGAAATAATGATTTTTCTTCGCCAGTTTATTCCAGTTCAAATCGATCCGATTCCGGGGGCGTTCGACCCCAAATTCCTGTCCCATATAGATCATGGGTTGACCCAAGGCAACGACCGTTGCAAACAGCCCCAACCGGGATTTCCGTTCTTTGGCCGCTTCCCCGGAAAGGTCATCCCCGGCGGTGGCCACTTCATATGGGACGCTATGCTCATCATGGCTTTCGCAGTAATTGATGACATTGTTGGTGTGGGCGGCAAAAAAATCGCGGCAGAAATAAAAGAAACTGCCGAGGCGTTCCGGCGAGTCATCGGTCCAGTCCTCATAAACCCCCTCCCTGAGCAGGGCCTTGATTTTGTCGTGGAAAGGATCGCACCATTGGGCATAGCCGTTATACCCTTCCAAATTAAGGTCCGCCTCGTTGGGAAGGTTCTCCGCAATCAGCAGGCAGTCGGGTTTGAAACCGGTATCTTTAATCTCATGGGCCAGGCGGTGCAGGAGCCGGTGGTCCATCCAACTGCTGTGGGTGGCGTCAAACCGGAAACCATCCACATGGTATTCGCGGATAAACATCTTACAGGCATCAATTAGCATATTTTGGACCTCGTCTTTCTCCGTGGCCACCCGGTTTCCCCAGGGGGTTTCGCCGTTGAAGTAAAAACCGCCCGGACTGCCGTCATAAATGATTTCCCACAAAGGATTGAAGGTGTTGGAGGTATGGTTGAAGACCTGGTCGACAATGACCGCCAAGCCCTGCCGGTGGGCGGCGTCCACCAAAGCCCGGAAATCATCGCAGGTACCGAAGTCCCGTTCGATGGTCATAAAGCCGCAGGGGTCATAGCCCAGCCGGTCGGGACCCAAGGCGGTCGGCGCCTCGGAGGTGGGCATCAAAGCCAGGGCTGTTACTCCCAGCCGGTTAAAATAGCCGTCCCGGATCCGGTGGATCACACCACGAAAAGTGCCGGCGATCTCCTCGGGGATTTCCGGATCTTCACCGGTAAACCCATAGACATTCAATTCATAAATGATTAACCGGTCCATTGGCGGAGTTTGCCAGGTCCTGTCCTGCCATTGGTAAACCGTGGGGTCGATCAGTTGGCAGTTGTTGGTGTTATAATCCGGCCCGTAGCGGCGGGCGTAGGGGTCCTGGACCATACGAACCGGCCGCTGATCGCTGTTGAGGGGAACACCGCCCGCCACTAAAAATTTATAAAGATTCTTCCGGGCATCGGCCGGATCAGGAAGGGCTGTCCTTAACAACCAGATATTCGGCTCATCGTTATAACCGCGGTAGAGTTTCATGGGGAGGAATTTTTCCGGATCCGGATTGGGGTGGTAGGGCGACTGCCAATCATTAAAATTACCCGTCACATAGACCCGGGCTGCCCGGGGATGGAAAAAACCGAAGAGGGTGGTCCCGTCAAGCAAATAATGGACGCCGAGTAATGAAACGGCGCCCTGGCCACTGACATCCGTATCGGGGAGATAGAGGTTTTTCCCGGCGATCCCCTGGATCTCCTCATAGACTTCCCTGGTGGAACCGGCGGGTTTTTCCGGTTTGACCGGGTAGATCTCTTCGTGGCGGGCCACGGTCCAGATCTCCCTGCCGAAATTCTGCCCGTAGCAGCGGACGAATCTCTCCCGGACCCGCTTTTCTCCCTGCCGGTCGGCAAAGGAAAAGCAGAAGTAGTTCCGCCGGAGCGTAAATTGGAAGACCGGGCCGTAATCATCCCAGCCGCTGGGATAAACCTCATGGACCGCCCCTTCCTGTTGGGGAAACCAAAAAAGTAAAACCGGGTTGGTAAAACCTAATTCCTGCGGGGCATGAACCTTAACCTGATGCATCTCCCTTTTCTCCTCATACAGCTTTATTTGCGTAGATCCGCAAATAAAGTATGCCCCGGTTAACCCGGTTTCAGTTATCCCGGTTTTAGATCCCGGTTTTGTTTATTCCGGTTTCGCGCACACGCGCGCAACTTATCCCGGTTTTATTCATTTCAGTTATTCACTTGTCCTTGTTTCATTTATCCCTCCAGAAACTCGCCAGCTGAGCTTCATCCCATAGGATCACGGACTTGTCTTTGCGACGACATCCAGGCATTTCGGGCATAATCCGGGATGTTCCGGGCTTGCGCCCACTTTTGGATGGTAAACCCAGCACCGCTGGCATTTGTCGCCCAGGGCTTTTTCCACCTGGACCCCCAACTGATCCCCGTCGCTAGATTCTGTATCCACCTGGGAAACAATGAAGAGGGTGGCCAGGTCCTTCTGGAAATAAGCCACCAGTTCCTGCAGAGCAGGAGGTACCCTCAACAGCACCCGGGCTTCCAGCGAACTCCCGATTAACTTGTCGGCTCTGGCCTTTTCCAGCGCCCGCGCCACTTCCTCCCGGATCTTCATAAACCGCTCCCAGCGCTCTTCCAAGGCCGGGTCCAGGTACTCATCGGTAAACCCGGGCCAGGAGACCAGGTGAACGCTCTCCTCCTCCTTGTATTCAGCGGGCATATGCCGCCAGATCTCCTCGGCGGTATGCACCAAGACCGGGGCGATCATTTTCACCAGGTTACGCAGGACGATAAAGAGCACGGTCTGGGCGGCCCGCCGGCTCCGGCTATTGGCCGCCATTGTATAGAGGCGGTCTTTGATCACATCCAGATAAAAGGCGCTTAAGTCAACGGCGCAGAAGTTGTGGACCGCATGGTAAATATGGTGGAATTGGTAATTTTCATAGGCATCCGCCACTTTACGCAGGAGTTTCTCCATTTTCAACAGGGCCCAGCGGTCCAGTTCTGTCAAGTCCTTGTAAGCCACCGCGTCCTCCGGTTTAAAATCGTACAGGTTCCCCAGGAGGAAACGGGCGGTATTCCGGATCCGCCGATAGACTTCGGCCAGTTGTTTAAGGATGTTCAGGGAAAGCCTGATATCGGCCTGGTAATCCGAGGAGGCCACCCAGAGCCGGAGGATGTCGGCGCCGAAATCCTTAATGATTTTCTCCGGCGCCACCACATTCCCCTGGGACTTGGACATCTTGCGCCCATCCTCGTCCACCAGAAAACCGTGGGTCAGAACTGCGCGGTACGGCGCCTGGCCGGTTACCGCCACCGAAGTCAGGAGGGAAGATTGGAACCAACCCCGGTGCTGGTCGCTGCCTTCCAGGTAGAGATCGGCCGGCCAGGAAAGCTCCGGCCATTGGGTTAGGACCGCCAGGTGACTGGAGCCGGAGTCGAACCAGACATCCATGATATCCTTTTCTTTGGTAAAGGTTTTGCCGCCACAATCCGGACAAGCAAAATCCGGACCCAGGATCGCCGCGGCTTCGTACTTGAACCAGGCATCCGAACCCTCCCTGGCAAAAAGCTCTTTCACCCTGGTGATGGTCTCATCGTTAATCACCGGTTTTTCACAGACTGAACAGTAAAAGATGGGGAGCGGTACCCCCCAAACCCGCTGCCGGGAGATACACCAGTCACTCCTTTGCTTAACCATATTGGCGATGCGCTCTTCCCCCCAGGCCGGGATCCACCGCACCTCACCGATGGCCCGCAGAACCTCCTCCCGGAAGCCGTCGATGGAAGCAAACCACTGGGGCGTAGCCCGGAAGATCACCGGATTCTTGCATCGCCAGCAATGGGGGTACTGGTGCATAATCTTGCCGGCCTGCAGCAGGCTTCCGCCGGTCTTCAGATCGTCAATCAAAACCTGGTTGGCCGCTTCCAGTTTCATCCCGGCATACCTGGGAACTTCAGCAGTAAACTCTCCTATCGCCGAAACCGGTGAGAAGATCCGTAAGTCGTATTTAATGCCGACTTCGAAGTCTTCCAGCCCATGGCCGGGCGCGGTATGAACGCACCCGGTACCTGTCTCCAGGGTGACATGCTCACCCAGGATCAAGGGGGAGTTCCAATCCATGAAGGGATGCCGGCACTGGACTCCTTCCAACTCCGCCCCGCGGAAGGTTTCCCCGGCGGTCAACTCAATACCGGTTTCTTTGGCAAAGTCAGCCAATAGTTCGCTGGCCACCAGGTACCGGTCGTCACCGGCGCGGGCCAGGGTGTATTCGTAATCGGGGTGGAGACAGATGGCCAGGTTCGCCGGGAGCGTCCAAGGGGTGGTGGTCCAGATCACCACATAGGTCCGGTCTTCCGGGAGCACCCCTTTCCCGTCGACCACCGGAAAACGCACATAGATGGAGGGCGACTCCCGATCCTTATACTCAATCTCTGCTTCCGCCAGGGCCGTTTCACAGGAGGCACACCAGAAAACCGGCTTGAGGCCCCGGTAAATATAGCCTTTTTTCGCCATTTCCCCGAAGACCTCAATCTGTTTTGCCTCATATTTTGGGAAAAGGGTCATGTAGGATTCAGGCCACAAACCCCAGACCCCCAAGCGTTTAAACTCTTCTTCCTGGATGGAACGGTATTTTTCCGCGTAGGCGCGGCACTTTTCCCTGAATTCCAACGGCGCCAGTTCGTGCCGGTTAATCCGGCTTTCCTTAATCACCTGCTGCTCGATGGGCAAACCATGGGTATCCCAACCGTGCACCATCGGCCCGTAATACCCCTGCATGTTCCGGAATTTAATAATAATATCCTTCAAAGTCTTATTCAGGGCGTGGCCGGTATGGATATGACCGTTGGCGTAAGGAGGCCCGTCATGAAGAATAAAACTCTTCTTTTCCCGATTTTTCTCCAACAACCGGTGGTAAATCCGGTTGTCACGCCAATATTTTTGTATCTCCGGTTCCCGCTGGGGAAGATTCCCCCGCATCGGAAAATCGGTGGACGGTAGGTTCAGCGTTTGGTCGTAATTCATCAGAAGCACCTCCACAATAAATTAATGTGCAAAAAAAAACGCCCCTTTTCGGGACGGGTTTTTAGGACCCGCGGTACCACCCAATTTGCTTGAGAGCCGCTTTCGAGTGGGATAACGGCCACTAACCGTTCCTCCTTACTGTACACAGGGTTCGGGAGGAGACTCCGGGGTGATTTTCACCTGGACCTGCACCGGTTTTCACCAGCCACCGGCTCTCTGCACCAGTCTTCCAGGTTACTCCTCCCCATCATCGCTCCTTTATATTTCCAGTTTTTATTTTGACTTTTTATATAAACATTATTATATCTCCCTTTCTTCTCCGGGTCAAGACAGAATCTTCCCGCAAAAATCATTGGTACCGGATGGCTGGTACAGGATGGCCCGGCAGATCTATCCTGTCATTTTAACCGCGCGTTACAAGTACCCGGCAGAAGGCTGGAAATAATTAAAGCTGTTTCTAGCAGGTCTTTTATGCTATAGTAAAAATAGAATTAAAAGTATCATTCTGTTTTTCTTTCTTTTTCGCGCTGTCGCGCACGCGCGCGTAGCGCGCGACACGGTGTTTGGCCCGGGTTTTTCGTATGGGAAATATTGGTGAAAAATGGTTGCAGGAGGTTGAATCATTGGAAAGAAACAAACTGCTGCCAAACGTCGCATATTTTTGTATGGAATTCGGCCTACATGCGGATTTACCCATTTATTCCGGGGGATTGGGAATATTGGCCGGTGATTACTTGAAGGCTGCGCACGAAGAAAGCCTGCCTGTTGTTGGTGTAGGAATCCTTTGGCGCAAAGGGTACACCCGGCAACTGATCAATGAAGAGGGCTCCCCCTATGATTTGGAGGAAAGGTATTCCTTTGATTCCCTCCAGGACACCGGTGTTAAGGTCCAGGTCGAGATTGGAGACCAACCGGTGACTTGCAAAGTCTGGTTAGTCGACCGGTTTGATAATGCCCCGCTCTACCTGCTCGACACCGACCTGCCGGAGAATAGAAACCCCTGGTTAACCCACCACCTCTACCGCGGGGATGCCACCGGGCGGGTAAGCCAGGAGATGATCCTGGGGATCGGGGGTATCCGGGCACTGCGTGCACTTAATCTGGATATAAACATCTATCATTTTAATGAAGGCCATGCAGTCCTGGCGGGAGTAGAACTGATCCGGGAAAAGATGGCGAAAGGCGCTCCCTTTGACGAGGCCTTGGCGGAAACAAAAAAAGAGATCGTCTTTACCACCCACACGCCGGTTCCCGCCGGCAATGAAGAGCATCCGCACGGTCTTCTCTGCTCCCTGGGCGCATATAACAGCCTCGATTATGAGCAGATGAAGAGGCTCGGCGGGGATCCGTTCAACATGACCGTGGCCGGTCTCCGCTTGGCCCGCCTGACCAATGGCGTTTCGCAATTGCATAGGGAAACCGCGGAAAAAATGTGGCAAAAAGTCGCTGGAACCAGTGAAATAATTGGGATTACCAACGGCGTCCACAGGAAAACCTGGCAGGACCCGGAGATTTACCGGGCTTACCTGGAAGAAAAGAGCCTCCGGCCGATTCACCGGAGAAACAAGGAAAAGCTCCTGGCGGAGGTACACCGGCAGACCGGACGCGAGCTTGACCCTAATGTCCTTTTGATTGGCTTTGCCCGCCGGGCGGCAACCTATAAAAGAGGCGATCTGATTTATAATAACCGCGAACGCCTCCTGCCTTTCCTGGCCGGGAAAAAGCTCCACCTGGTCTTCGCCGGTAAGGCCCACCCGCAGGATGAGGCCGGAAAAGAGACAATACGCAAAATTATCGCCTTAACCAGGGAATTCCCGGAAAACATCGTCTTTTTGGAAAACTACAATATGCGCCTGGGAAAACTCTTGACCCAGGGGTCTGATATCTGGCTAAACAGCCCCCGCCGCCCGATGGAGGCCTGCGGTACTTCAGGAATGAAAGCTGCGCTCAACGGCGTGCTTAACCTGAGTACTTTGGACGGTTGGTGGGCGGAAGGTTGCCGCCACGGCATCAACGGTTGGCAATTCGGGGAAGGTTATGAAGGACCCGACCAGGATACCGTGGACCAGAATGGGCTCTTTCAGACTCTGGAGCACCAGGTGTTACCGGTCTACTACCGGCAACCGGAACGCTGGGAAGGGATGATGCGTTACGCTGTGGAAAGCGCTGTCAAGCATTTTACCGCCCGGCGCATGGTCCGGGATTACTACGAAAAACTCTACAGTTCTTCTTAGCATAGACAGGTACAGACAGGCATAAACAGGCAAAGACAGGGGTCAGTTCCCTGTCTTTCCTTTACTTGCCCGTTCTTTGCATGGACAGGAACCATCCCCTGTCCCTTGCTAAAATCCCGGCGCCCCCAATTTTTCCCGGAGTACCGTCACCATCTCGGCCACGGGGACCCGGATCTGCTCCATGCTGTCCCGGTCCCGGATTGTTACCGCCTGGTCTTCCAGGGACTCAAAATCAACGGTAACACAGTAAGGGGTCCCGATTTCATCCTGCCGCCGGTAACGGCGGCCAATGGATTTGGCATCATCATATGCAGTCAGCCAATGGCGCCCAAGTTCGCTCCGGATCTCCTGGGCCATGGCTACCAGGGGCTCTTTACGGGATAGCGGCAGGACCGCCACTTTGATTGGGGCTATTTCCGGGTGGAAACGCAAGACCACCCGGATTTCGTCTTTATCCGGCTCCTCATGGTAGGCATCAAGGAGGAAGCATAAAGTGGCACGGTCGGCGCCGGCGGAAGGCTCAATCACATACGGGAAAAAACGTTCGCCCGTTTCCTGGTGGAAATAATCCATCTGTACCCCGCTGCTCTCAGAATGCCGCCGCAGGTCAAAATCGGTGCGATTGGCGATCCCCTCCAACTCCGACCAGCCCATCGGGAAAAGATACTCGATATCACAACATTTTTTGGCGTAATGAGCTAGTTCATCCTGGTCATGCTCCCGGATACGCAAGCGTTCCGGGTTAATTCCCAGACTGATATACCAGTTAAACCTTTCTTTTACCCAGTGTTCGAAGAGTTCCTCATCCGTACCGGGCTGCACAAAATATTCAATCTCCATCTGCTCAAATTCCCTGGTCCGGAAGGTGAAATTCCCGGGGGTGATTTCGTTGCGGAAGGCTTTGCCGATCTGGGCGACGCCAAACGGGATCTTCTTCCGGGTGCTGTTAAGAATATTTAAAAAATTAACAAAAATGCCCTGTGCTGTTTCCGGCCGTAAATAAACAACAGCCGCCTCTTCCTCTACCGGCCCCAGGTGTGTACGGAACATCAGGTTGAACTTCCGGGGTTCAGTAAGCTCCCCACCGCATTCCGGACACTTGTCGCCGGTTATGTGGTCGGCGCGAAACCTCTGCCGGCAGCTTTTACAATCCACCAGGGGATCGGTAAATCCTTCCACGTGGCCGCTGGCCTCCCAGACTCGGGGATGCATTAAGATCCCTGCATCCAGTCCGACCATATCATCCCTTTGCTGGACTACCCGCTTCCACCAGGCGCGTTTAACATTATTTTTTAACTCCACCCCCAAGGGCCCATAATCCCAACAGCTGTTTAGACCGCCGTAAATTTCACTGTTGGCAAAGATGAACCCCCTCCTTTTTGCCAGGGAGACGATCTTTTCCATGGTTGTTGTGGGTTGAATTCCTTCGTTTTTCATTCTTATCCTCCTCACAAAAAACTGCCTTACCTATTATAAAATATTACATCGTCGAAGAGAATAATGCCGGTGTGATAAACATCTCAATGATTGCGGCCAAAAGAAGCAGGACGATTACCAGCGGTACAAGGGAGATGAAATCTTTCGTATTGGCGAAAAAGCCCCGGGAATTTCGGAGCCGCAGCCAACCCAGCCAGTTTTTGGCTCCCCACATTACCCCCATAGCGGCGGCGAAAAGAAGCCCGGCAAGTTCAAAAAGGCCGTGCGGGAGCAAGCCAAGAAAAAAAAGGTTTCTGGTTATGAGTTTATTGGCTTCAAAATAACCGGCGGCCATCCCGATAATCATGCCGTTACCACTGATAATAAACGGCGGGAAAAAGGGAAAGAGCCCCCCCAGGAAGACCATGGCCACTCCGGCCTGAAGATTATTGATGAAGACCCATCCCGCCAAAACCAACCGGTTGGCTCCGCCTCCTCTGAGCACCGGTACTGCCTGGTTTTTCACGAGCATCTCCATTAACTCGGTAACCTGTGGCCGGTTTTCTTGCCATGCCCCGTAGCCAAAAGCAATTCCCAGAAGAAAAAAGAAAAGCAGCAAAGCAAAGACCATGCGGAAACCTTGTGACAAACAAAAGTAAAGCCTCTCCTTGGTTTCCAACTTTACACCGCCCTTGGTTTAAGAAATAACCCCTCACAGCCTAAGGGCGAGAGGCGGCCTTGTGGACTCGCGCGCAGATTAACCTTGCCTGCACAAACTCCTCTCTGTGCATATGAAGGTGCGTATAAAAAGAGTATAACAGAATTCAAAGGCCGGTGTCAATCGGCGCCCGCCGGCTGTTCTTCATCTTTATCCGCGGAGCCGCCTTCTGCTTTCCCCGCTTTATCCACTTCAATCCGGTACTTGGCAGCCAACGCCGCCACTGCACCAACCAGGGTTAAATGCGGGGCCAGGACAGCCCCAACCACCCCGGCGGTAACGGGAACTTCCACCAGAACCTGGTTTCCCTTGCGAATCCGGATTTTACTACGGTTTCCTTCTTCCCAAATTTTTTGTAGCTTTTCTATTAACTCGCGACTGTGCCCGTTTTTGGTTCGCTTCTCCAGTAAAATTAAGGCCTCCACCAGATTCCCGGAGGTTTCATCCAGTGCTTTCCGGGCTTCCTCATAACTTACAGGGAACCGCCTCCGGATTTCCTCGATCTTCACCAGCAATTCATCGGTCACTTCTTACACCTCCCACCGGTAGCCTGCCCCGGAAGGAGGTAGGGCATGCTGGAAAGAATCATGCAGGCAATGCAAAAGTTTTCTTTTATCCCGCTAGAAAGAGAGGATGGATTGTAAAAAACCCAATGATTTTATCGGTTTTTCACTCCGGTATTCCAGAAAAGCCGTTAACGCGCTTTCAACCTCTCTTTGTAAAGCCGCCGGAATCTCCCAGGTGATTACTGACCGCAGATCGGCCGTGAGCAACCTCCGCATCAGCTCCAACCCGCCGGCTGAAAGCGCCAGGGGTTTAATTTCCGTCTCATCTTTGCAGGAAGAACAGAGCACACCCCCGGCGGCAGGCGAAAACCCCCCGGGCGTTTCCTCCAAGGAACCGCCGCACTGGGCACAGGCCGTCAGTTCGGGAAGATAACCCAGATACTGCAGGGCCCGTAATTCAAAGGCCCTGGAGAGAAGGATCGGGTCATCCGCTTGCTCCAAAACCGTCAGCCCGGCCAAAGTAAAGAGAAAAAGCCCGGTATTCTCTTCTTCCAGCGGGAGGAGAAGATCAAGAAACTCCGACCAAAATGAGGCATAGGCCATTCTCACCAGGTTTTCCCGGATGAGGCCAAAGGCCTTGACAATCTCGGCCTGGCTTAACTGATCAAGACTTCTGCCGGTAAAGACTAAAATTTTCAGATACGAGAAGGGTTGGGCGGCAGCAGCCAAGCGGTTACGGGGACGCCGGGCGCCGCGGGCCACCACTTCAATTTTCCCCCGGTCTCTGCTCAGTAGGGTTAAGACTTTGTCCGCCTCGCCCAGGGGCCGGGTGCGGAGGACAATCCCATCGGTCCGGTATAGGTTCACTTTTTCACCTCCGGGAGAAAATTGCCAGTAAAAGACTGAGTAAAAGGCTCAAGAGCAAACAGGTGCCCAGCGGGAAATAGAAAACAAATTTTTCTCTCTTGATGACGATGTCCCCGGGGAGACGGCCAAGCCCCGGAATCCTCTCCCCCAATAGAAAGAGCAGGCCGAGGACGACCAGGAAGATCCCGGCAATAACCAGCAACCGGCCGGTACCGGTAAAATTGTTTCCCATCTCTAAATAGCCTCCTGCTAAACCGTTAACCACTACTTTTGGCGGTTCCGGTGTCTCCGGGCGGGGCTTTCCGCTTGCATTGCCCCGCTTGTAGAGCGCCACCGCCCTTAACGGCCAGCCGTTCTTGGGAGTTTAACCGCCTTGCAGCGGTTTATAATAACGATCCCGTTCACTGTAGATGCATCCGCAATAAGGCTGGCGATAGAGTCCTAGTTCCTTGGAGATCTCCCGGCTTCTCCGGTAACCCGGGCGCAGGTCCTCACCATAAAAGTTTAGCCCGTATTTCCGGGCCAGATCTTCCCCGGTACGGTAAATTCTCTCCATCTGTTGGTAGGGGCTGATTAAAAGGGTGGTCCCAAACCATTTATACCCCAACTCCCTGGCTTTGCTCGCCGTCTTCTCCAACCGCATTGCGTAGCAGAGCGGGCACCGTTCATTCTCCTTCTCCACCACCATCCGGAGAAAACCGGAAAGGTCGTATTCATCCTCAACTAAAAGGGCCAACCCCTTTTTCTCTGCAAAATCCTCCAGGGTTTCTCTTCTTTTCTGCCACTCCCGGTAGGGATGGATATTAGGGTTATAATAATACATTAACGGAACAAAACCTGCTGCCGCCAAGTGTTCCGTGGTATAGGTGGCGCATGGCCCGCAACAGGTGTGCAAGAGAATATCTTCCATCACTCTAATCCCCCTAATGCCCTCGCCCAAACAGCCGCCTTCGCTATGCCGTGCTACAACCCGAGGCGGCCCTGGAGATCTCCGGTGGCCTTTGGCTTCAGGCCAAGGTGTTCCCGGCCCAACCTGGTTATTATTCTTCCCCTGGGAGTCCGCTGCAGGAAGCCGATCTGTAAAAGGTAGGGTTCGTATACATCCTCAATTGTCTCTACTGCTTCCTGGGTAGCCGCGGCCAGGGTCTCCACACCCACGGGACCGCCGTCGAACTTCCCGGCGATGGTCTCAAGGAGCAACCGGTCCACCCGGTCCAGTCCCATGGGGTCGACTTCCAAAAGATCCAAGCCCCGGCGGGCGATACTGGCAGTGATTACCCCTTCCCCTTTGACTTGGGCAAAATCACGCACCCTTTTCAAAAGCCGGTTGGCGATCCGCGGCGTCCCCCGGGCTCTTGCCGCCAGTTCCCTGGCGCCCTCCTTTTCAATGGGGATCGCCAGAATGGAAGCGGCCCGGCAAATTATCTCTTCCAGTTCCTCATCGGTATAATACTCCAGACGGTTGATGATCCCAAATCTATCACGTAACGGCGCAGAAAGAGCGCCTGCCCTGGTGGTCGCCCCCACCAGGGTAAAGCGGGGCAGGTCGATCCGGACCGAACGGGCACTCGGTCCCTTCCCGATTATTATGTCCAGGGCATACTCCTCCAGCGCCGGGTAAAGAATCTCTTCCACCGTTCTGTTCAAACGGTGAACTTCGTCAATAAATAAAACCGCGTGGGGCTCCAGGTTGGTAAGGATCGCCGCCAGATCACCGGGCCGCTCAATCACCGGTCCGGAAGTAACGTAGATTTGTACACCTAGTTCAGCGGCGATGATATGGGCCAGGGTCGTTTTGCCCAATCCCGGCGGGCCATAAAGCAGAACATGGTCCAACGCCTCCCGTCGCTTGCGGGTGGCCTGAATAAAAATCTCCAGATTCTCTTTGGCCCGGGTCTGGCCGATGTATTCCGCCAGGCTGCGCGGGCGCAAGGCAACATCAAATTCCGAATCCTCTTCGCGCCTTTGCGGGCTGACAAAACGAGGGTCGTCCATGCGCGGTTCATCCAACAGTCATCACTTCCTCTCCGGCCTCCTGCTGCTATTCTCCTGATGTTATCCCTTTTTCGCCAACCTTCTTAAGGCCTCGCGGACCAATTCCGGTACAGTTAGATCAGGATTCTCCCGCCAAACCTTTTCCACAACGCCGGCTGCCGTCACGCCGGAATAGCCGAGGGCTTCCAAGGCGGCCATGGCATCGGCCAGCGGCAGTTCGGCGCCGGCTACTTCCCCGTCCTTCCTCAGTTCTTTACTCAATCGGGATTTCAACTCCAGGATCAGTCTTTGTGCACTTTTCAAACCGATCCCTGGGATCTGGCGCAGGGTACCGGTGTCCTCCGTCAAGATCGCCCGGTGAAATTGGGCCGGTAAGAGTACGGAAAAAATAGCCAACGCGGTTTTCGGCCCGATCCCGGAGACGGTAATCGCCTGGGTGAAAAGGGCCTTTTCTTCCGGATCAAGAAAGCCGTACAAGGCCATGGTATCATCTTTATGATGAAGGTAGGTATGGAGCAGGGTCTCCCCTTCCGCCCGGGACAATTCTTCCAAGGCTCTCAGGGGAAGGAAAACCTGAAACCCGACGCCGTTTACTTCAAAAATACAATGGTCCCCTGCCACCTGCCGGACCCGTCCCCGTAAAGTCGCCAACATCGTTCCAACACCCTTTACTCGCGCATACGTCACGGATGCCTCGCGCGCGCGATACGCATCACGTATGCAGGTTATATTTCTGCCGGGAATGGGCATGACAGATTGCCACCGCCAGTGCATCGGCGGCATCATCCGGCCGGGGAGGCCGGGTCAGGCCCAATAATACCTTCACCATCTCCTGAACCTGTCTTTTTTCCGCCCGCCCATAACCGACCACTGCCATTTTTACCTGGAGGGGTGTATACTCCTCAACCCGCAGTTCTGCTTGGGCTGCGGCAAGCATCACCACTCCCCTGGCCTGACCCACGGCCAAGACACTCCGGGAGTTTTTATTGAAGAACAACTCCTCCACAGCGATGGCATCCGGCCGGTGATTCTCAAGCAAAGCCTTGACCTCCCGGTGAATCTGGAGGAGACGCGCGGCATCCGGAACCCCCGGTTCGGTCCTGATTACTCCAAATTCCAGAAGGCGCAGGCGGGAACCCTCCTGCTCCAAAAGGCCGAATCCCGTAATCGCCGTTCCGGGATCAATCCCCATAATCCTCATTATATCACCTGATTCTGATTTCGGCATAATTCACGGTAATCCTGCTTTTCAAGGCGTTTGTTTAGTTTGCGATCACAGAAAATTTGCTGCGCGCGCGCCACCGCCGCCGGCAAGAACCGGACACAAAAGAGGTTGTACCCTACTGTGGGTATGTGGTCTTTCCGGGAGAGGAAAAAGCGTAAAGAGAAGAGGAAACAAACTGGGGAGCTTGTCCATTTCCGATGAGGAAAAGGCATGTAAAAAGGGTTGCCCTCTTAGGACAAAACCCTTTTAGGGTTACCCTTCGAGTAGGGTACCTGAAAGGGTCTCCTGCTAGAAACCCTTCTCGGGCAACCCTTCCGACTGTTCCTTTTCTACCTTTTCCACCACTCCCAAAGGTTCGCCAGTATAAAGCTCGTTATAAGACTCTTCTCCTCCGAGGTCCTGGGGGGAATCGGCGGTACCGTACTTATAAAGCTGCTCTTGGATATCTTCCCGGTCAAGACCTGGATCATCCCCGCCGGGTGCGGTCAGGTGGGCGTCGAGGATCTCCTCTTCCAGCGGGCGTTCACTTCTCTTGTTTTCCTCTTTTTCCAACCGTTCCTGGCAATTAAGGCAATTAACCGCATAAGGAAGCGCCTCCAGCCTCGCCCTGGGAATTTCCTGCCCGCAAATCATGCAGTTACCATAGTCCCCCCGGTCGATCCTTTCCAGGGCTTCATCGATCTTGCCCCGCAACAGCCGTTTGGCATCTTGCAATCCCAGGTCTTTTCCCCTTTCAAAGGTTTCCGTGCCGAGATCTGCCGGGTGGTTGTCGTAAGCCGAGAGTTCTTGGGTTGAACCGGTCAGGCTTTCTTCAAAACCCAATCTCCCATGGTCATAACCTTCGTCCATCTTTTTTCTCTCCAGAAGCAAACGTTTTTTAAAACGGTACAGATCCTTCTTCTCCACCGGCAAGTACTCCTTTCATCTCTGCATGAATATATGGTTCCAATACAGATTAAGCGCGCAAGCGTACAGGTGCACACCCGCGCCTGCATGCACAGGCGTGCCCACACGTTCTGTACGTACCATAGCGACGCGTGGATACACGCACGCACGTATGTGGAATCTTCCGGACCTATTTGGGCAAACCCGCCAGTTGTTCCTCGACCAACCGGATGACCTCCGCAATAAATTTGCTGATCAAAGGCAGATTCAGGCTGGCAATCCGTGCCATGATCGCCAAGAAAAGAGCGGTTAAAAGAGTTAGCCCGAGAGCAATGCCAAAGCCCCTGGCCAGACCAGCCAAAAAATTCAAGTAGAACAAACGAAAGGGGCTCGTCAAGATCTCGCCCCAGTAGTGCAGGTTACTTCTGAGCAACAACCGGTTTAAAGTCTCGACCTGGTGTTGTAAGCCCCGCCGGTTTTTTATCTTCCAACGGCGGCTGACCATCTCCTCACCCCGGGTTTAATTTGCCCTCCTTTCTTCGGAAGCGGAATAGGAATAACTGGCAGCAACCGGGTGCTGAGTCAGCCAACGACCTCCCGGTAGGCGTCGAGAGTCAGCCGGCCAATCCGGTCCCAGGTGTAGTTGGCTAAAATATGTTCCCGCAGTCCGGAAGGGGGCGGATTGTACAAGGCTTGGTGCAAAGCGGCACGGATGGACGCCGGTTCCGGTGAACAGTACCAGGCCATATCCCCCAGGTATTCCCGGGCAGTACCGCGGTTGGTGGTGACCACCCGGCAGCCCGCCAGTGCTGCTTCCAAATTTACCAGGCCCGGGGTGTCGTACCAACTTACCAGGGCATGAAGGGCGCAGGCGGCGTAGGCCGATGCCACCCAGGTCTGGGGGAGCGGTCCTAGAAACTTTAACTTCCCTGCCTGCCGGCATTCCTGATAATACTGGTAATCATTAATCGGACCAACCAGTACCACTGTTTTCCCCAGATCAGAAGCAGCCGTGAGCAGCGTTTTCTGGTTTTTGCGCCGGCAGATCCGGCCCACACAAAGGATGAAGTCTTTCAATTTAAAACGGTTAATAAACTTGTCGGGTTTGGCATAGAAAAATAAGGGATCCACGCCATTGGGGATAACCTTGGCCGGCGTAATCAGGCGGTACTTTTCTACCAACAACTGTAGCTCCTTCCGGCCGTTGGGCAGGAGCAGATCAACCCCGTCCAAAATCTCTTGACGCAGGTGATCCGTACTCTCCAACCAGCTAAAAAAGGCGCTCTCTTCTTTCGTCTCAATATGGTGGAGAAATTCCGCCGGGTCCCAATAAATAGGGGTCAAAACCACCGGTTTGTTCCATTTTTTGGCCTGCCTGTAAAAACGGTAGGTTTCTTCCACCGGGATAATATTAAAGATATGAACCAAGTCATACCGGGAAAGATCCGCCTCCGGGGAAGAATCAAACTCCACTTCCACTCCCAGTCTAAGCAGGGCTTCACGGGTTTTCGTCATTTGGATCGTATCTCCGGCCATAACCCGCAATACCGTAGCCCTGTTTTGCATTAATACCCTCATGATTATATCCTCCTGTCTCCATGGGGACAGTCTCTTCTTTCGTGCGCGTCTTTAACGCGCTTTCACTCATGACCTGCTCTTAAATGTTTATGGCCCCCCGTGCCAATACTTGCCTGTCAAAATGATACAGGCCTTTGGCACGCGCAGGCGTAAAACCAAAGACCTGTATCACGTGGGGGGAAGGGGAGATTCAGGGCAAGGTTTAGAAATAATAGGGTGGATATGGGACAACAACCTGTACTTGGAGTTGCTGGGATTCTGTGATTTTGACGAACAACTCCAGAACAACTTTTTGCCGCAGTTTGTCGGGATCAAGAAGTTCAAAGAG